>Ga0099825_1007933_pt1 | contig 12753 bp, 7 predicted proteins | sample SiratroredBW_FD_76838 | JGI IMG/M metagenome (GOLD analysis project Ga0099825, IMG submission 76838) | Root nodule microbial communities of legume samples collected from California, USA - Siratro red BW | ecosystem: Host-associated > Plants > Roots > Nodule | place: USA: California | collected...
AAGTTTTGACCTATTTATATATTATTTGATGTAAATAGACTTTTATCTCTTTGGATGTGGGATCTTCAAGATATAATTGTTTGCAACAAAGTACTCTTTTATTATATAAGAGGATTTAGTTGAAAATTATGGAGAAACAATGCAATCACAATGAATGAGATACATATTAGGCCACATAGTACATTGGATTTGGGAGTTTAAATGCTCTTTTGGGGCTTGGAATCCCTTCAATGCTACTGTATTGGTCCCCCAGAATGCCCCAAATGCGATAACCATCATTTATTATTTGCCTTCTCACATCAGATTTATACTTTTCCACTGATACCAATTCATTTGCAGGATCTCTGCACAGAAAGAAAAACGAAAGAAAAAGAGAAACATTTAGCCTAAAATTGAGGACTGTTGAAAGAAAAAGTAGTGGTAAATGGTAACAGTACTCACCTAAAGATAATTTTAGTCCAACCATAATAACCAACTTTGACAAGGTTGTCAATTGTGGCTGATCTGAGATACTCCCTCCTTGAACTAACCAAAATGATTTGCACACCCCTGGATTTGAGTTCATTATAAAGGTTCAATGAGTTATCAAGAGCAGGTGCATTACCCTTTTGCATCCATTCCTCTAGAGATGTCACATTCAGTTTCTTTCCCCTGTTGTCAAACAAATTCATAATCATTCACAATCATCATGACCAAGCAAAGGAGATCAAAGTAACAACAGTACAGGATAGCAAGCAATTTGAACAATTTGTTTGGATTCGCATATGAGATCAAGTTGAAAGAGCATTTCACTTCATTTTAAACAAGTGTTCATAAAAGTCAAACAAGAATAAGAATCAAGTCAGATCAATATAAGAAAATAACATCAACTTTAACTAAAAACTTTAAAAACACTAGATTTGTAGATTTTATTTTTTATGTTATTGAGATTTTTTATCTCTATAATGTGAAATTTAAACTCAGAACACTACCGATATATTTAATTTCTTTCTAATCTAAAAACACTTCTTAAAGAGTTATTCAAAGATATAATTCTAAACCAACTTTACAAATGATCATCTAAACACAAATATCATGATGTGGCAAGTAGATGGAGAGTGGAATTTGGAGTTACCCGTATTGATTATGCTTGTAGTAAGGAACAGTTGAAAGCAAAGTATCATCAATGTCAAAAATCCATGCATCCAATCCATCTTTCTTCAGATTACAGTTTGTGCTGAGATAAACCAAGCACTCATCAGTTGCCCTTTGTGAGTCCACTTTGTATTGTGTGGAAGTGACATATTTCCCAATGTGCTCAGTGCACTCTTCAGGCACAACTTGGAAGTCCCTAATGTTGTGCAGCTCCACATTCATCCTCCAACTCTCACAATAGTTCTTCAAGCTGATCTTCAATCCATCATGTGTCTGCAGCTTCAGGATGCTCCAATCAGCAGCCCCTGCTAGAGGAACCAAAAGGCATGTCAAAACCAAACACCACCAAAGTGTTTTCCCCATTTTCTCTTCCTTAGCAGAAAGTTCATGCAAGGAGAATTTGGCAAATAATAGAACAACTCCAATCATACCCTTTTAAAGGGTTTATTTTATGTATTTAGATTTCAATGGTTTGAGAATGTGAACAAATCACATGGGTCTGATTGAATTTGGTTGGCACAAATACTGAGCTGCATCAAGTCACATGCTGCTATAGCTGGCAGAACACCAAAACTGAAGAAAATGTCAATTATGAGGAAGGAAATTCTGTGCATTTCATTTGAAAGTCAGAAACTTTATTGTAAAAGACAAAATTATAGTGTGCTTGCTTTCACATGACAAATTGGTTTATCTGTTGAATACAAACACTGGAAGAATAAGCCTCGGACATGAAGTTAATGGTATAATTTTTTATTAGTACATGTAAATTAAACATCTTTAATTATTTTAGAAAAATAAGTGTATATAATTATTTTAGTAGTATAAAACTAACATATATATATATATTACTGAAAATGTAAAACTGTTTTATAGTTTTTATATTGTGATTTAATTATAAGTTATTGTTATGGGATTTTCTAAATAATTATTATAAAAAATAATATATAACAGATGAATGAAAGACCAATAGATAGATTTTCCTCTCATTATTTATATATTATTTCCGATGTCTTGAAAAAACAAAATATAAAGTGTTTGACGTATACAATGTAAATATTAATGTAAAACTTCATCTTATCCTTCATAATTATTATCTTAAAACTTTAGCCGAATTATAAATTTAGTATTTGAAATTTTGGATATAGTTTTCAAAATTAATTTCTTAAATTTAGAAGAAAAAAAGTTCGTAAACATAAATTTTAAGAACTAAATAACTTTAGAAAACTGTTTAAATTTCTTAAAGTTAGTGTTTAGAGACTAAAATTATATATTTTTTAAATATTACGAAACTATTTTTTTTAATTTAAGAGACTGTAATCAAAATTACCTTATTAAAATTGGAGGAACTAAAAACGTAATTAAACTTAAAAATTTATTAATATGTATTATCAATTATAAAGTTATAGATAGAAAATATTTTCTAATAATTATTATATATTGACAATCGTAATTAGAAGTTCGGGAATTTAAAATAGAAAATTTTATTCATTTCAAAATTATAGTTCTGATAATTCAGAATAATTTAATATGTTCGTTTGCGATATCTTGTCATATGTTAAAATAATTTAAGAGTTGTTAAAATGTCACTTTTCTGTAATTCATACACAATTTTGCTCTCTTGATAGTAAAAATGTTAAACAACTCATATTTTGTAACGTTTTATTTACATTTATTTTTTTGTTTCATATTATTTATTCAATTTTTAATTAAAGCAATAAAATGATTATTATTTATAACCCAACAATATCCTATAAAACATAAAACACTTATTTTTAAGAAATTATTCATACCATGTAATTTTTTCCCAATAAAAAAAATTAAGATATTATATCCTAAAACACGAAACTCACAAAATACACTTGTGTTAGGAAAAATTTTCTGCAGCAATAAAATTAAGGGTATAAATTGTTTGGTTGGTTGGTTGCTACTACAGCTTTTAGATGTTATTTAATAATATGGAAGTGATTATAATAAGATAATTAAGGTGTAATAATACATTAAGTAGGGTATGATGCATGTGGTTGTTGCCTTGATCATGCTCACACGTTTATGTTGTGCCATCTTACAGAACAAGATCAAATAATAAATCAAAATTTATCATATTTAATAATTTTCCATCCATCACTTAATTAAAGTTTTTCAACTTTACAAAATAAATAATTAATGACACTCATAAATTTTATAATAACATTTTAATCTGAAAATTAATTGTATAGTGATATTCATATACACGAGGATTTCATTATGGCAATTTCTTCTTCCACTATTACATAATAAAAAACAATTTTTTAAAATCATTACACTTGTATTTGAAAAAATAATATTTCAAAATGAAAAATGATTGAATGCATTCTTTTCCATTTAAATGGATATTAAATTTTAAATATATTTAATTATATATTAGCAAAATGTGATGTGTTGATTTGATATTGATTTTGATGATGCATGGATTTCATGTTCATGGTTTCTCTTTTTATAACTCGTTATCTTAGTATGTATGATAAAAATAAATGTAAAGTATAAATCAATATATAGAATAATCAAGAGCAATAAAGTGAAATACCAACAATCAATCTATTAGATTTAGTGTATAATCAATGATATAAAGTTAAAACTAATGTTTCTAAACAAAATCATAAATTATGATAAAAAAATAAATAGCGATTATCTCAATCTTTAATTTTTTTTCAAAAATACGCATATAATTAATTATCTTTAATAATGTTTGATTATTCCATGTAAACATAATTTCCATATAAAAATGTATACAATCAATTAAGTTAAAATATTATAAATTATTATGAGTTTGTTTCGAAAACATAATCTTTTGTCAATAATCGAATAAGTATAAATTTGGCTTTAAAATTGTTTTGAAGTGTTTTTCGGATTAATGAATGTATAAATTAATTATTTATATTTAATAATAATTGATTGTTCAAAATTTGTTTTTAAATAAAACTTTATCTGTTTTAAATATACAATTATCATATTTTTCGAAACAATAAAATTATATTGTGATTAAAAATCTTTCTAAAGAGTACTTTTATAAAATTAATTTGTTTTAAAAGGAGGATTACTCAAAGTTAATTTATTTAATTTATTGTATAATTTGTTATACATCAAGTGATATATTTTTTAACTTTTTACTTGTTAATTTAACGTCTCTATACCGATGTTTGGTGTATAAAGTAATAATCGAGTACTTTTATTATTTATTTCAAATATTCTTAAACAGTGTATTAGGGAGATCGGTTTATCTTGATTTAGTTACATATATAATTTTTGTAATTAAATATTCTAATATTGTAGACAAAAAATTAATCTCAGATTCTCTGGATTAACTTAATATAGATTTGGAAATCCTTGAATCAATATAAAAAATATTGTATGTTGTTGAGTTTTTACTTTATAATCTTAAATTTTGGTATTTTAGGTGTCCACAAAAAATTTGAGCAAAATTTTGTTTGATTTTTCTAAAAAAATATTTTTTAATCAATTCATCTATCTCGACATTGTTTCCAGCCATATTTATATTTTTTACATATGAAACGAGTTTTTTAAAATAATTTAAAATCTATTTCAAAATATTATTTAAATAATCTATGAAATATTAAAACAATAACTTTTCGAAAAACTTCGATTTTAGTTGTTTTTTCGGAAACTTATTTTAGTGTTATATTTTAATTAGATAGTTATTTTTTAATAAATAAAAAATATTTATTATTTATTTAATAACATAAATAATGGAATAAATTTTTAAAATAATTTATTTTTAAAATAAGAATTATATATATATATATATTTTAAACTATATTATTTTTATTTTTTAGTTAATTATTTATAAAAAAATAAAATAAAAATAAAAGTATTTGATGTATTGAAGATGTGAATGTATATCCGCTATCGCACATTTTGTTGGTGTTTATAAATAGTTCTCAGAAAAATATAAATGTTGTCCAGCTTTTTAAAATGTTGAAAAATCTCCATAGAATACTACATTGCATTTTTTTAATATTTTTAAATCTTTTAAAACTCAAATTGATTTATACCCATTTTTTTCATCCATGGTAATACCCTATCCTCAAAACCCTAACTCAACGCCGCTCCCTATAAATATTACCCCAAAAGCAAAACCCTAGGGGCATTTCTTGTTACACCGCTCAACAAAATGCCAAATTCAGGTTTGATTTCGTCCATTTTCCCTCTTCCATTTTTCATTACTTTACAATACACGAATTCACTGTATATGCAGCGCGCAATAATTTAACAAAAAAAAAAAAAAAAGAGAGAAGCGAAGCGAAAATGAAACTATTTTTGCTTTTGGGGTATTCTATTTTGTGTTTTGGTTGTTTCCTGCAATCCAAAGCGCGAAATGAAGTTTTGCTTGACATGAATTTTGCGATGATGTTGGTCTCTTAACACTTAGATATTCTGATATCAACCCGTTTTATCTTGGCATTGTAGAGTTAGTGGGTCATAATTATTTAACTAAACAAAGATGAAAAATAGTATATTTTTTTTTTCTTGTTTCCCTCTGGGTTGAAATTTCATATTCTAAACATCGTTTGAATTGAATTTGGTTGGGGTGACATGCATGTTGCTTTTCTTGACATTTCACTCAGCTGAGATTGTCAGCATTTTTTTTCCTAGGATCACTTCGTTATAGAAAAATTATAGTACTCTGTCTTATGTTTCAGGACGAGTTGTTTCTGCTGGAAACAATTTCAGAATGTCACTGGGTTTGCCAGTGGCAGCTCTGGTTAACTGTGCTGACAACAACACTGTGGCTCGGTAAGAATCTTTACATCGTAGCGGTGAAAGAAATCAAGGGTTGCCCCAACACCCAAAAGAGACAGAAACTTGCAAGAAAGAACCAGTGAGCCACGATATTGTTACCCAGGTACGTTCTGCTTAAATCAATACCAAGAAACAACCAAATCCAATGCCATTTTTTGCTTTTTTCTAGTGTCCAACCGAGCTGGCCGAGTCTACTCTAAACTTGCGATTTTACGAGTTTGCTCGAGTTTACACAAGCCTACTCAGAAAAGATCCTGCGTGAGAGTTAACGACGTTCGAGGGCATGACTAATTTATTTTTAGTGGTTTTAGAACTTGTTTTTTTTTTTTTTTTTTCTTGCTGAAATGGGAGGATTCAAATGTTGCTGGTTGTGCAGCACATATTCTATTATTCATGAGGATATGTTAGCTTGATGTATATTTAACCAGCTAGATCAATGCATGCTATCGAATATATCGAGTTGGATTTCTCATGGGATCTTACTTTTCGCTATTCGGTACATTGTTTCTTTCTTTCCGTTCTGTTCTGTTTTGTTCATATTTTTTATTGAAAGGTAACTGAGCACAGTTTGGGTTTAGAAAAGATTACTGGTAATGTAGTGTGGAGATTTTATTTTTGAGGTTTAGCTGCCCCTCTTAAGACCAGTTATCATTATTATACCATACCCTTATGAGTCCTTACTTTCGTTTATAATCCCTGTCAAGGTTTGGTCTTTTTCTATTTTTCTTCTATTTTGAGATTTTTATTATGAAATTTCTGAGATACAATTTATGACGAAGGGTTTTGATAATACTGATTAGTTTAGTGGTCTTCATCTCTCTCTCTCTCTTATCTTTTTATCTTTTCAAGTTTTTAGTTCTCTCTTAAGTAGTTCCTGTCTCCAGACTTCAGTCAGGTATTCTCCTAAAAAATATTATGGTTGATACAGTTACGAGTCTGGAAAATTAATGAGTCCATCGTTACAGATGTGATGGTTTTCTCGTGCTTACATCTGCTCCATTGGGACTCTACACATTTGAGGCCTGAATTCTACGTACTTCTTTTACTCTATATAATTGTTTTCTAGGATTTTATTAGTTTGCATTTTCTTTACGAACCAAAAATGTTTTTATTTTTTGAAATCCTATATGCCTGGTTCATATGTTGTCTTATGTTCCTATGTAAGTCATACTTTACTTATTTGGATTACTCCCAGACATATTAGTAAGGTATCCTGTTCAACAAACTATGGTTGATACAGTTACAAGTCTGGGAAATTAACCTAGTCCTTCGTTACAGATGTGATGATCTTTTTGTCATACTCACATCTGCTCCATTGGGGCTCTACAAGTATTATTATCCAATAATAATTTGATTGCATGTTATGATTCTTTTAATCTAAAATTTCTCTATGACTAAATGTTTTAGCTTGCTTTGATAGGGTTTTCAAAATTTATAAAAGTTTAAAATGTAAGGGAAATAGAACTAATTCAATTCTTGCCTTTGTTAATTTTTTTTGTTTGAATAATTGTTTGTGAAGCTATAATTTCAAGTTTAAAAACAAAATCAAAATAAATAGACTCTGTAAGAACTGGTTCTCCAATTGGCAGCCATGTCAGAAGCTCCAGTGGTGGAAACCCATAAGAACAATTTATTTCTAAGAACCCTGTTAGAACCGCCATTGGCCTAATATGGGAGAGGGATGAAGTTTTGTACAATCAATTTTCTGAGGAGGCGTAGCTCTGGTTTGTTCTTTTGCAAGCCTGGGCATGACATTTTCATCAATAATATTCTCTTAATACAGTTATCATTTTCATGCTTCTGCTTTTGGGCATTTCTGAGCCTTGAATTGCATACCAGTTTTTTGTTCCAGTTATTTTCATGTGGAGTTGCATCCTCAGTTATAGAACCAGTGGAAGATTATGTTTGACTCACTTTCTGTTTGTTCTGGATAATGGTCAGAAGGGAGGCTGTGATGTTCTTTTCATCATTTAGATCAGAAAATGGATATTAGTAAGAGCCTGAGTCCTGGCAAGGCAACTTAGTGTCTGTTAGGCAAAACAAGCTTGGCCTTTTTATACAAATGCTGATGATGCAGCCAGGGTGAGGCTCCTATCTTCTGTCTGTTGGCTGTGTAAAGATGAATCTGAGCCTTTTTTTCTGAAACCCTGCTATTAGGGTTACACTCATTAGTCATTAGTTTAAGTATGAGGCTCCACTCTTGGAGAGAAGGTTGTCTTGATAGCTGTTGCCCTCTCCAAGTTGCTGTGTATGCCAATGATCATTATAATTGAATTTACCAAACAGCTCTCCACATACATACACACAAACATATATTTGTTTCTTTTTCCTTTTGGATTCAGATGCTGCTTCTTCTTTTTCTTCTTCTTCTTGTGGATATAACGAGGCAATGATGATGTTTTTAGCAATTAGACCAGATATGAGTGAAGAGCTGTGTCCTGGCTAGGTGACTTGGTATCTGTGTGAACTTGACCTTCTGGTCCTTGCACAGATGCTGTTGATGCAGCCTGTGCACAAGCCATTCCCTCTCCTGTCTGAGAAAAGGCGAATTTGAGCCTCCTTTATTCAGAACTCAAATTGTGTTTTGGTATTTGTTTTTGATTGTTTGGGTGCTTTTTAAGAGTTAAGTGACAGAAGCAAAGCATGTAAGGTTTCTCATACTAATTTTAACTTTTTGACACAACTATAAATTTGTGTTTTCTTCTGAGTGCTTTAAAATGGCAGCTGACAGTGAACCATGGTAGTTTCCTCCATTCCTTGTTCACTCATATGGCCGATGCTTTTTTGTATATATATGTTTCTTGGGAGTGATTTTCTGATTGCACTTAAACTAGTGCTTTCCTCTGGCTTCCAATGTTTCTGCATTTGTATGTGAGTTGGGAGTGACACGTGGCTGAAAAGTGTCCTCTTTGAGCATTGAATCTTCCACCTTTTCTTGCTAGAGTTTTTTTAATCCTGCTAGAGTTTTTTTAATCCGGAAGCGGTCCATGGAACATGTTACCCAGCTATTTGATTTTGTAACAAAATAAAACGTAAAACCCATTTAATCTGGGATATTAATGCACATGGTTGATCCAAATATATTAAAATTACCTTGCGGTTTGGTCAAATAGGATTCGTGAGGAAGTTTTCAGTAAACTTAGTTCTGTATGAAGTAACCTAGCTCTCTAGGATTTGCTCCATTAATATGTATCTAATTCAAATTGGTTCTCTTTCGCAGATAATGCAGGTGCCATTGTTAATTCAAAGGGAGAAATGAGAGGTAAGGTAATTTGTATTTGACTTTTAATAGTTAATTTTACAATAAGTTTTCTTCAGTTGCCTGCAGAACTGCTAAATTTTTTGGTTGTAAGCTCATCTGCATTCTTGCAGTATTGATGTGTTTAGTTTTGAAAACTGAATGTTATTTTCATGCTTTTGATTAGGTTTTTCCATATCTGGGAGCATTGGGAAAGAGTGTGCTGATTTTCGGCCTAGAATTGCACGGTCTGCCAATGCCATTGTTTCAGAGTTTTCAAGTTATCAATCATTTTTCAATTGTTCAATTTTCGAATCAATATAGGCAGGGGGAAAAGAATTTACCATTCATGTAACTTTCTAATGAAAAAGGTGGTGGGATGATGTACATTCTCATGTGTTCTTTTATCCATTTAGCGTACTTTGAGTTCAAGCATTTAATTTTTTTTCAGAATGTACCGATTATGGAAATAATTTATTATATAAATTGAAATAATAGAAATATGAAAGCAAATTTATGAAAAGCACTTAAATGATGTATAAGGAAAAGAGCTATTTTAAAAACCAAGAGCACAACAACAAAACTGAGAACAAAAGCATTCCTATAAATTGGTGTCTCAGGTATACTAGACGGACTCATAATTATAAATATGGTTAAATTAAAAATTATATGGCTATGAATTTATTAAATTACTAATCTGAAAAAAATCAAAAGAGAAAGGATTTATGTAAAAGGTCTAACAAAATATGTAAGTTCTACATTTTATTCTTATTGAGAAATGGCAGAGCTTCATAGTGCCTCAGCATATAAAACTCGAACAAAAAAATGAATATATTTATATTAAGAAGGAAAATGTGCCAACCTTAACAGGATGATGTACAAAAGTAACCACCAGGTTATGGTAAAGTTGGGGATGGTAATGATATAGCTGGTCATGGGAGGTATAGAGAAACCTTTCAAAACAAATTCTCTACACTACAACACCAGCAAGATTATAGTACTATGCAACAAGGTGAAGTTAATATAAGATAAAAACTTTGTTTCTCTTACAAAAGAAAAATAGAAAAGGAGTATGTTGGGGCATACTGAAGCATCTCGAGAAATATCAAACAAAAACATGAATATAAAAATCTACAAGTATTGTTAAAAGTGCTTTGAATCTTAAAACCTACCCTTGATGAGCTTCTAAAATCCAAATAACCCGCACTTCTGCATAAAAAAAATCTCAATGAAGGAAACTATGCTCCTGATGATCAAATGCACTCTTCTTCTTGTTCTAGATGAAAATGTGAGAAATTAATTCATTTTATTTAGTTTTTTGAGATGCGTGAGTGGTGGTGACGTGGCCTCATACTGAGAGGCCAACGCAGCAGCATGCACTGTTTGAGACAGCTGTATTCCACCCAATTTGCTGCAATCCCTCACCTACCCAAGCTTATATTAAAATTATACAAGATTATTTGGAAATATTCTTTAAAATCTAAATTCAAATACAACTTTATAATTACATGATAAAATATTACTACAAATAAATTCATTTTTTAGAAAAGTAAGTTTAATAATACAATATAAGTTTATAAAAATTGATTTAAAAAATATAATTTCTTTTATAATAAAGAAATAATTAAAATTAAATAACTTTTTTCCTTGGGAAAACGAAAAATTAAAATAACTTTTTTCTTTTATATTTCTTTTCTGCCTACTTGCTGGCTGCCATTTTTAAGTGCTTTTTCAATAAATTTATTTTCATATTTTTTATCATTCCATTTATATAATAAATTATCTCTATAATTAGTACCTTCTGAAAAAAATTAGCTATCTAATTCATATTTATTGGCAAATGCGTGTACTCAAAACATGCAATGTTAAAAGAACAACACATGAGAATATAGATCATCATCCATAGTGTCTTTTATTAACTGATTCACTACCTTTTTTTTTAGATTCAACAGATTGCATAAAAGGTTTGAAGCATGTTTTCTCTAGAAAAACAACTGCATAAAATTGTCTTTAGATTTGATGTTATTTGAGGATCAAACAATCCAAGATATCAACAAGTCTGAAAAGCCAAGTTCCAAGGCAATGTGTGATCAAAACCATCTTAATTTAGCAGGAGAAAATCCTCAAGTGGAAAAACAAACAAAAGAGCACGATCATATAAAGCAACTTGATCAGATGACAGAACCTAAAGAAACAAATGAACCATTTGATTAGACAAATGAAGATCAAACGGTAGAGAATGTTCAAGTAGAATAGAAATTTCAAGAGAATCCTAGGAATGAAGATTACTACAAATCATTCCAGAAGAATGTTGTGGATATCTCAAGAAACTTAAATTGAGAAGATTCTTTAAAGGTTCAACATCACAATGCAAGATCTATTCAACTAGTTGAACATTTAAATCTAAATAAGTCTCAATGTCCAAAGAATCAAGAAGGGAAAAAGGTACATGAGTAAATTGAGAAGTTGTGAAATGGATACTACAGATATCTAGGATGCCAAAAAAGAGTTTTTGTTTTGACAATTGGAATTTCATGTTCATTACATATTTAGATGCATAGATGGTTGGAGAAGTTAATTCCATAAAATGTATATAAAGTTATTTGATTACTTTTATAGGGGGTTGTTTCTTGGGGGTCTGAACTTCAGAAGCATTAGTCAAGAACCCCATGTTCCATCTCAAAACATATTGACATTAGTATATTGGATACAACAAGTTTTTTATGAGAAAAAAATTAAGTTCAAGACTGAGAAAATCCATAGAACTGTTAATTGGTTTGATATGATGACTGAGACTATTGTTATGAAGAGACACCATGTCATCCATACAAAGAGTCACTTATTGTTACGAAGAGTCAAAAGTCACATCTCTTCATGAGTGAAGGGCATTTTATCTCAAGAGATAATAATCTGACAGAAGTGAAATTCTTCAAGAGATCCTCTAGAAAAAGAAAGAGAGACTATTTCTATTCCTACTTTCATAATAGAGATCTTTTAATTGGTGTTATTCTTCTTCTCTCCTCTTATTATTTTGCTTTAGCGTAAATGCTTATTTTGCATTCACATAGGAGGGAATTTGTGTTTATTCCAAACACGTATCTTTAATCAATCATCTGCACAATATTATTCTATGGTGTCTCTTTCTGATTGAATTCTGTAATGTGTATAACACACATTATATTGATGTTGACGTGTCTCATCTCAAATTTCTACAGTCTGAAGCCATGTAATAATTTATGAATGACATGGTGTACATAATAAAAATGTTGAAATCGATTTGATTATTATTCCTGCTATCGATTCTTTATTACCTTTTTTTATTTTGTTAACATGGTTATATATCAGAATCATTCTAGCTTTCTCCTTTTCCCATTTGGTCAACTGAACAGGTAGAAGTTAGGTAACAATGGCAGTGTTAATCACATGCTAGAGAGATCCTAATCATAGTAATCTAAAGCAATGTGGGTCAGCTTGGTCAAAAACTTTTCAGAAAATTGGAACTACCATATTCAGAAATTGAAAAGCACAACAACATATCCAATGTGCTTCAACTGCTATATTCAAATAATTATTCATCAGATTAA
>Ga0099825_1007934_pt1 | contig 12752 bp, 7 predicted proteins | sample SiratroredBW_FD_76838 | JGI IMG/M metagenome (GOLD analysis project Ga0099825, IMG submission 76838) | Root nodule microbial communities of legume samples collected from California, USA - Siratro red BW | ecosystem: Host-associated > Plants > Roots > Nodule | place: USA: California | collected...
AAAAAAAAAAATTAAAAAAAAAAAAAAAAAAAAAAAAAAAAAAAAAAAAAAAAAAAAAAAAAAGTGAAAAAAAAAAAAAAAACAGAGAGAGAAATATGAGGAAGGAAATCCAATCCATTACGGTAATATTTTGGGCTGATAGAAATTTAGAGGATGATTGTTGGTCATGGACTTGTTTGCATAAATGGGTTAAACTTTGCTACTGACCTGCAAGGTGGCACACTACTATTTGCCACTCCCCCCATCACTTTGAACACAATGCTCATTTACCTATAGGAGCCTTTTCTTTCTTAAACCAATGGGAGGGCTTTTAAATCGATACAATCGAATAACAATCCATGAAAAAAATGAATATTCTTATTAGATTGAACTTACACATATATTATTCAGAAATTCACCATGTCACTTATTTTATATTTTTAAATTATCAAACAAGTTATACTTATTCATTAAAAAACCATTTAATTAAATTTTTTAGTAACTATTAAAGTAAAACCAAATTATATGATTATTTTGGTAGCCTATATAAAAAATTATATTACTAATAATTATATAAATATATTTAGATATTTTAATATTTTTGTTATACTTATTTTATATATTATTTGACATTTTCTTCCATAAAAAATAAAAACAAGACTAAAACAAAAGGTGAATCCGTTACAATTCCTTTTAGATTGAATTATTAAATATAATTTAATATTTTAGTCAAATGAATTTAATTATAAGTTAAGAAAATCAAAATAATTAAATCAAATAGTTGTCTCCGCATAAATTAAGCATAATTATCTTAAATAAAAAAAGATGTTTTTTTTTTTTTTAAAACAAATTCAACTTTCAGAACCTTTCTTGAATGATAACATTTCTAGAAATTTCTTTAAACATCTTTTCTCTTAAATATAATGATTTCATGATTATTTTTAAACTAAATTTTATTATTTTCAAATAAATTATCAATAATCAATAGTCAACAATATATGTTTCAGAATATTATTTCAAATTTTAGCAATTATAATCTAACTTACCTATTCAAAAAGATTTATTTATCCCATGTATTGCACAAACTAAAATAAAAATATCATTTATCTCTTCAAAACCAATTTAATTCAATCCATGAACATAATGTAAACGTTATTTGAATATCTTCAATTCTATTTAATCCTAACTTCTGGTCGTCGTATTGTTTGGGTAATCCTTGAAGTCACAAGGAGACAGTAACGAATTTACAGAAATGGTCAAATTGTGAGCATTTGCAGAAGTATGTCGTTCCAGGAGTCAATTGGGCCTGGGAGACACCAATGCAGGCAATCATTCTGGACCTTAGTATTGAGCGCAGGGTGAAACTGGCGGTATGGGCCTGGATGCCCATCGGGCCTCAACAGTGAAAGCCCAGTTGTGTCCAAAAGTTTTAAGGTTGCACTTGCATTCTTAGCCCTGTGAAACTCTTCAAGTTCAATGCTTCTCATGATGGAATCCTCGTACCTCACATTTATCTGGTCCTCTTTGAAGGGCACTGTCCTATTGCAGTACCCTCCACTGAACCACTCCCCATTCTCAAAGTGGTCTGGTGTGGTGGTTCTGAAGAACACAACCGGTTTGTGCTCTGAATGTGTCATGAAATCAAAAACCTGATGTAATGCTTTGCGGTATGCATATTGGTATCCTGCATCTGTTAGATTCTTTCCATGGCATTTGTTGCAGCCTGTTACAGTGTTATTTTCATGGTATATTGCTGTCTTGAGGAACCATTTGCCACCTGCAATTACAATGTAGTCAAAATTCTTGTATTGGCTGGTCCACTTGTCGTCCACAATGTCAAGATGGAGCTGTGTTTCTGCAGAGGAAACTCCATTGATGTCCTCGAATATATCTGCTTTGAGAAGGAACGGGCTCCATAGTGTCGAGAGGGTGAAGTTGTAGGAGGGGAACTTCCATATCCTTGATTTATATTCCTTGTCATGGTACACCTCATCAGCTGCTTCCACCTTCACCACACACAAACACTTATCGATTACACAAATTATGCTGCACTCGTATGCTAAGACTAATGGTTCGATAGCTACTGATATGATAACTTCTAATACCATCTTAAAAATTGAACTTTAAACTTAATTTAACTTTTTAAACTTAATTTAACTTTATAAAGTGAGATTTGTATCCCTTTATATACTTTTAAAAGGTTTTATTTCTAAATCTTCAACTTCGTATAAGCAAGGAATATTCACTAGAAGACACCTAGTGTTTCCACTGTTTATTCGTGGCTAGCAAAAGCTTACTCTATTCCCATACCAACAAATGTTTTCGCAGTAATGATCATTGATCACAAAATTAATCTATGGTTGGTGTTTGTTAACAAGTATTTCCAAACTGAGGTAGGTAAAGCTGTTTGAAAAAGGCACCAAATCATGGAAGCAGTGGACCAACCATACAAGCATAAGCTGTTTTCCACAATCCTACTTCTACAGCTTTATTTACAACGACATATCACTATCATATTGGAGCCACTCTTATAAATAATTACGTATTAGCTCTAACCATGCCTTGTGATCAATGGCTAGAACTACACCAACAATCTATGTAACTATTAGGCTAGATCACACCATCACATGAACTAGACTCGGCAATGGCCCCATTTCTAATTCTTGGCTTTTATTTAAAATAAAGGAGAGAAAAAAAAAAAAAACAAGAAACATGATATCATTTTAGTTTCTTGTGATTTGACAAGCCAGCGAAGATGAAAACATGAGTGTGTCTAAAGCTGAGTAGAAAACAATTGACACCAAAGTATTACTGGTCGCAAGAAACATCTCGTGTCAGTCAGAGAGATCAAGAAAACTATTAAGAAGCTCTAAAAAGGTTAGAACAGAGACGAGAGAACAGATAGGCTACTTTCTTATGACAAACCAAAAGGCCAAGTATGTGAAATTTGCAATTGGTTAGCAGAAGAATTTAGGTGTACCTGTGAGAGAAGGCAGAGTAGAGATTGCACATGGTTGCGAGAGATGGAATCACCAATAAAGGCCCATGATTTATCTCTCATCATGTCAAGGAATTTCTTTGGACTGAACTTGGGTAATTCACAACCCCTTGGGTTCCACCTCCAATAAAGGTACCCCGAATCAGGCCGTCCATTTCTGATGCAGTTCTGATGAGCTTCAATCTCACGGCAGCTCTCATTATCGTACCTTGGACCATTCAGGTCCGGCACCCAATTTCCCACAAAAAGATCACACTCCACTGCATCTAAATATTTCAAAGGAAAATTATCAGCATTGCATCAGTATATAAATACCTGACATTTCTAACTTTTAATCACAAAATTTGCTGTTGTGGCCTCTCAATTCAATGGAAGAAAGAACCTGACTCTAGCTGATTAAAAAATTGCCATGATCCATGCGCTTAAATTATGCCCCACCAGTGTTCTGATCAACAGTTTGATAGGTAGCAGGGAAATTAATACTTATTTAAATAAGCCCCCAAATTGTAGAAACTAAAAATGAAAGATCTGAAATCCCAAATAATTATCCGAAGAAAGAAGTAGAAGTGGGGTTCTGCCACTTTTCTTATAATAAAGGGGGAAAATTTATCCTACCCAACTAACGTAGAATTGTCTCCCACAAAGGATAAAGGATGCATGTGGTTTTGTACTGAAAATAAATAAATCGAAAACACATTTTTGCAGACCATGCAGATGAACTGTCTTTGAACACTACAAACAAACATGAAATGAATTGTTACCTTGGGGAGATGTTTGGGTCTGGTTTACAGGAAAATCAACAGAATAAGACGGTGGAGGCGGAAAAGAAACAAGGGGTGAGTGCGCTATTGCATTTGCAAGAGGGGGAGGATTGTGCACAACAGATGACAAGCTGAAGGAATCGGTGAAGAGGAGACGAATAGTGAGACCCACCAAGAGACACGACACTGTCAACTTAAGGAAGACATGACGATGATGATAGTTGTGCTTCTGTGCAAACATTGGGTTCAAATCAGACCTCGTTTCCTTCATCTCGTGTCACTCCACACCAAGAAAGGAAAATCTCTGATGCTGAAAACAAAGGCTTGAACCCGTAAATCGTTACTTTCTCAGAACAAAACAAACGGTCCTACAAGAGTCACCAACTATTTGTGGGTATGGATAGAAACATTTTAGTATTAATAATAGAATTAAAGCGCTGCATGTTTTTTTGCATACTTCCGCTGGTTCTGTACTTTTATGTGTCTGTTTGGATTGGTAAGTATTAAAGAACGTTTACACAGTTCCCAGTGAGAGCCATAGTGATAAAGCATATAAATATATTAGGTCCAAGTAAATCAAACAAGTGGGGAAGAAGTGAAACTTGTCCTTTGGTTTTTTCCCAGCCATAGCATAAGAGAATGTGTGTCATATTTACAGAACAATACAATATGCTGTTTGTGTGTTTTTATTTTATGTGTTCGGATCTTTCTACAGCTTTTATGTCCTGTCCTGTCACCTGCTGTGCAGTGCTGTCATAATGTCATTTTATATTTTAAGGGCATTAAATTAACATTGTTTTAAGGAGGTGTGCTACTTTTTATTGAATTTATTTATGTGAATTTGAAATTAAATAATTTATATTTGTAACTTTATATTTTTAAACGTGAAATCATAAAAATTAGTATTTTAAGAAATGACAGCTTCAAAGATGGGAATCAGCCTAATGACAATAAAGTATGTGATTATTAATAGAGGTTGGTATGGAATGTTTACTTTAGGGAAGAAAGAAAAAGTCATTAAAATGAATTCCATAAAAATGTATTTGTTCTTGCATTTTAATAAATAGTGATTGTGATGCACTTTACATTAAATAAATAATAAATGCATTATATTTTACCTTTTGTACGTAAATACATTCTAATGAAAATTGTTCTTGTAAATTAACCACGCCATACCTTGAAAATCACAGCAGAAAATGAATGAAAAAAGTAAATAGATAAATCGATATCAATATCTATTTGACAGACCAAAATCCTCCTAATTATACTCGAGTTTGCTTAGAAGGAAACTTTTGCAATTGTCGTTTTTTTACTAAGTGTCAACTTCTCAACGTTGATGCTGAAACAACCCTAAATTTTACAGCTTTATTTTATAAATAAAAAGATTAAGATTATATCATATGTTAATGACCTATGCATAAGACACTAAATTCTGAGAGCATCATATTCTGTCGCAATTTTTTTCTCTTTATGTGCCTTTTTCTTTACATTGTCGTGATCGCATCTGGAATTTCTTTATCAATTGGTTTAATTAATTCAAGAAGCTTTATTCTCTAACCTTTTTCCCAACCTCCTTTCATTTTCTGTTATTCTTAAGTAATAATAAAATATATAAAATTTCAGGATAATCCCTTTTCTTGGTAGAGATGGTCCCACACAAAAACCTCAAGACTCCATAATAAATTTAAATCGTGACTGTTTCTTTAATAATATAGTTTCATTTTGTCTATCTTAATGTTGGGTTTATTCAAATAGCACAATCTTTTGAAAATCTTATTTGGACCACAGTGTGATACTACACATGTGAAAAGAGATCCAAATTACCAATTATCAGAAATCTCAATTTCTTTCTTTCTCGACGATAAAAGTTATACACAACTATATAATATATAACCTATCAATTTTAATACTAATAAAGTAAATAATGATATTTAGGTGAAAAATTTAACTGTCTAGTGAAAATCACATTCTCAGGATGAACAATATACAAAAAGAAGAAAACTAAAAAATTATTCTTTTAATATTTTAAATAAAAGATAATGTCAAATCTTTTAAATACATTGATTCTCTTAAATTTATAATTCATCAAATCCAAATTTATCTAATTACCTACCAACTTTGATTCTGTGATTATATCCAGTCAAATAACTCTTTAGCATAAATATGATTTATCCATCATAAAGTTATAAATATTTTCTTAACTCTAGGTAACCTGTGAAGTGCCTTGCACTGCAAAAATAAAAGCGAAAGCTGAAATATCAAGGCCTGCTCATAATCTTTTATTTGAAAAAGGATAAAGGATAGAGGCCTGTTGATATGAATCTCTTCCACCCATTTCTTATGATGTTCCATCTCTTATCTCATGATGATGAGTATACTTCTGTTTGGATTTTAGTTTGAATCCCCAAAATCAATTTTGTAATTTTATTCAACACTTTATTAAAATGTTTGATTTTTTTAGATAAAATTTTAAAATAAAATTCACCTCAAATTTCAATTAACTTAAAAAGTATAATATTTTTAACTTAATTTATTATATGAAATCCAAACGCACTATCTTAATAAAATTTTTTTTGCCCTTTTACTTATAAGTTTGAGGTATTTGGCATGCTTTTGAATGTACCAGACTAAGTTATTTTATATCTTGTTTTTTGAAGATAAAAAAAGTCTACAGTGTAATAAAATAGAGGAGCACCTCCTTTCAACTTAAATATTCTAGGGATAAAAAAAATTCAAACTGAATTAAATATAATAAATTTAACTAATTTTACCTTTTTTAATAATATTATTCTTGACACATAATTTATTTAACGGTCATTCTATTTTCAATAAAAAAATTATTCATAGTAGTAAGTTATAATAAAAAAATATTTTAGAAAAATGATATTTTGAATTAAAATTAGTAAAATTAAATAATGATAACTGATTTAATTAGTTAATACCTAATTAATTATTTTATTTACACGTAAGTTTTAAAACTACAGGGAAACCTAGGGATAAAAAAATTAAAGTAATGAAAGACTTCGATGTTTTTCCCCTAAAATAGATAGACAGATCAGGCTAGAGGGAACATGATAGGATGAAAGTAATATGAAAAAAAAAAAAAAGGAAATACAGTTGAACAAGTATACAATTATAAATAAGATATATTTGTAATATATATTATAAAATGAATAAAAGTATAATATTATATAAAATTAAACATTAATTAATATATGAATAAATTGTATTATAACTTGTATTTTGTATAAAGTATACTTCGTAAAAGTATATCAAACATGTCAAAGGTCAAATGGTAAGCTGTTAATATTACCATAGCTATTTTGCAGAAGTCCTACCTTTATTCAAAAATGACGAAAATTTTGAATATTTAACTAATTAAATTAAAAAATTATAAATAAAAAGTTTATCTATTCAAAATCCATTCTATAAAATTTATTATTTTTATATTTTTCTATCCTCCTTTTAAGTTTCTTAATTTTTTATTTAACTTTTTCAAATTTAGTATATCCTATTAATGTTAATTAACATAGAAAAGAATATAATTTAAATCTTAGATTTTTTTTAGTTAAGGGTTTTTTATTATTTAATTTGGTTTTACGTAGCTACAGTCAATATAAAAAGTCTTATATTACATTGTTATAGTTACGATTGATATAATAAGTATTATTTTTTTTAAATACTCTTTTATATAGATTGTGTCTATAATGTACTTAAAAAAAGTTATAAACTTTGTATATTATCTACATTAATATATTTTGTAAAATTGATATAAAAAGTCTCTCAGAACTAATATAAAAAGTCTCTCATAATTAATATAAAATCTTATTTTTCAATTAATGAACATCATGTTTTGTATAATAATAAATATATTAAATTAAAGATATTCATAGTTCAATGAAGTCACACTAGAAAAATATATAAGATGATGAAATACAGTAAAAATTTATATAATTTAACTGAGAATATAGAATAAAACCGAATATTATAAGTGATAAGAGTTTACCTTCTTATATTTATTGACTTTGTTGAGTGTCAATACATGATAGGAAGTATAGAATTTTTAACATTTAAATTAGGTATGTATTTTTTCTAGAAGTTGTCAAATAAATTTGTGATACGCCTAATGTAATGTAAATTTGATCTCTATAGATTTTGTTCTACCATAAAATAATCAATAAATAGTTGAATTGGTTATGTACGTGTTTAATGTAAATGTATTAAATGAATATGAAATATATAGGTTTGATTATATAATTTATTATTATTTTATATCATGAAAGTATTTGAATTACTAATTTATATTTTTCTTTTACTTTATATGGTAATATGGTTGTGATTATCTTGTTTTGTTTTTACCTGGACTATGATATCTAAGAAAACTTTACAATATATTAATAATTTTATTTTTGTTATAATATATTGAAGTTAGAATTAATTAGTTTTTAACTCAAATATATATTTATATTAATTTAATATACCTCTTTACATCTTCATTTGGGTGTCTCTATACATCACAATAAATAACTAACTAGAAAAAAGTAATGATATTGACGCTATTATTTTAATATTAATATATATTATTATTTTATTTATATATAATATTTTATTAATAAAATACAATATCAAATAGAAATATAAATAAATAGTAGTGTTCACCTAGCATTTTTCATAGTTAACCAACTTTATTACACATATAGGCAAATAAAAAAGAAAACTACGTATCACATGAACTTGTTCATACAATAGAAGAATTTAAAGTAATCTAGCAAATCTTTGCAGGGTTCTTATTCCATTATCAGCTCCCAGAGATAATGTTTCGGAATCAGAAGAAACGATCACATTCTCCAACCTCGCACAATAGTTCTTTCTACATTTTGATTGTGTACGTGTGCTCTGGGTACTTTCATGCCAAATCCACGATTCTTTTTCTCCATCCTGTTAAATTGTAAAGAAAAACACAAACACGCCTTGAAATTTTCCCAACCGAAAACTCTCCAAGATTAATAAAATTACGTTGGTAAAGAAAATTAATATTTTTAAAACTGTAAAATATATTTTTTAGAATATTTACCAACCTAATGTGATATAATTCATTATTAATTGAATTCATTTTATTTATATTTGATGACAGGATCTGACACATGCTTCCCATTTACTGTAACATGACCTGTATGACTAAACCGTAAGAAATCTATTGGAAGCTCTTATGACAGCGTTTGCAGTAAATGATTCATCACCTCTGTACTTTGGTCGCGTTTGTGGCTGAAACAGTGGTACTCTCATGTCAAATCCATGCTTTATTTTCTCCACTCTTTTAAATTGTCAAAACACACAGGCTTCAAAATTATCAGTGCTATCAAAGATTAATTAATTTAATGGAATATCAACCATTGAAAAAAAATACTAAAATCATTGTGTAAAATGTTCTGATTATTCTTTTTCAGTTAAGGGACATATCAACTCTATTCTTAGAAGTCATAAATGATACCTTAACTAACATTTTATAACCGCATAGCAAACATTAAAAATATAAGAATACCGGTTTCTTAAAACAAAATATACCTAAAATAGAAATAATAATAATAAAGTTAGAAAATAACATCTCATATTTTCTGTAAATATAAGTTTTTCGCTCCTTTAATATGGAAAAGAGAAAAAGAGAATTGTATAAACATGGTTATAAATATTTTTTTCTCGTTACACATATACTTATTTTATTTTTATTTTTATTCTATATGAGATTTGAATTTTGTATTCCTAAACAACCAGTTGCTGACCGATGGAAAGAGGACACGAACAGAATAGCACTTACACAAACATAGTCTCCCCCAATCTGTACTGAAGTGAGAAATTGTTGGTGAATAACCAAAAATCTTCTTCAACATCTTCAGCACCATCGCTGTTGATGGCACTGTCCACTACTGAGGCAAAACTACGCACAGCGAATGTTTCTTCTTCACTATCGCTTTTGATGGCATTGTCCACTACCCAAGCAAAACTACGCACAGGGGATGTTTCTTCTTCGCTGCTGAAGCCACTACTACTCTTTATTGCATTCTCCACAGTAAAACCTGCAGGGAAATCTGTATCGAATGTTTCCAAATTCACCATGCTCGAAAGCTGAAACGCTGAATACACACTTTGTATGCTGACACAGCCACGGAGACACTCAACGCTTATGAGAAAGTACGATGCAAAGAGAAAGACTAACCTATGCATCGGTCCCATAGAGCTCTCGCGCCAAGAATTTTTCACCATTGAAATAATTAAGAGGACTCATACACTGACCTACTTTCATTTAACAACCAAATAAATAGATGAAAGAAGAATACTAGTCAATGGATAAGTCCTCCTACTTAAGTGGTTCTTATTAAGTATAAAGTTGTTAGAAATTAAAGTAGAGTCTATGTCTCAAAATGAATAAAAATGATAATTTAAGCAATATATTAGAAAAATTATTCCTTTAGGTGAATGGGTTCGTTCTCATTCACACATCATGGTTGTTAGTCTTCAATGAAGTCTGTCTGCTTCTAACAGCTGGCGGTGCAACAGGACAAACTACCCAAGTCAGTCAATGAAATTGACTTTAAAATTTTAATTTTAAAAATTAAATTAAAGTCGCTAAATGTCTAAGCACAATAATAAAAATATAAAATTACAATTTCAGCATCAAATAATTATATGTAAGAAAAATTATAAATTAGTATAGATTAAAATAAAAAAAATTAAAAAAACTGAAATAAAGAGCAAATGCATAATAGCAAGGGCATTTAGATTAACTAAAGGATTCTGATTTTTGAAAGAAAAAATAAAACAAATAAGTCAATGGAACGAAATTGCCAAATCTTTTTTATTGTTTAGATTTTATTAAGCAAAAATGAAACTAAATTGAGAAATACACATATTTAACTATTTTAGATTCTGTACTCATTCAAAATAAAAAGTAATATGGACGAAGTATTTTATAAATGATTATTGGTTTCTTTAAGCTCGAACATTTCTTTCACTATTTCTTTGTCAAAAAAACATGATTGTAGCAGGCAGGATGAATTAAGGTTCAAGTAGATAAAATAATTGTTTTTGGCCTCAAAGTCTTAAAGGCTTAAAAAAAATTTAATATGTTTTAGGCCTCAAGATCACAAAAGCCTCAAAAAAATTTAATATGTTACCTCAAGGTCATAAAATTTTAATTAAAAATTTAAATATTTTAACTTACTTTAAGTTTACATTAGTGCTATAAATATTATTTAATGACTTTAAATTTATATTGGTACAATAAATACTATTTAATGAATAATATTCTTGAAATTTTTTCTAATAAATTAATAATATTTAAAAAAATTTGAACAGTCAAGAAATATTTTCTATCAAAACTTTCTAATTTATCTCTTTCCTATATTCCAACAGATTGATATCATCTCTTTATATATCCTATCATTGTCTGACTCTTTCACTTCTCTCCTTCTTTCTTCGCTTATTTTCTTACTTCCTTTGTCTCTTTGTTCCTTTCATAATATTATTTCAATTTATTTTCAACTTAAAATTTCTTTCATTTCATATTTAATCATTCTATAATGTTCATTTATGTGGGTGCCTTTATTTAGAGATTTTGAGCAGTAGATTGATTGAGGAAGAATTTGAATTTGTGTTCACTATTTTTTCCTTATTTATTAATTAATCTTAAAATAATTTGTGCATATTTAAGGAAAGATAATTTAGAAGTTAAAGTTACAAATTATATTTAAAGATATACCAAAGGATAAGATCAAATCATAATAGGAGACTTGAGACTCATTTATTGTCTTGACAATCAGGTTTTATCTTTTCAACTTATAAGTTATATTTAGTGTGATCTATATTATAATTTTTAATTTTATATAAAAATATATAAATATGACAACTAGAAAATTTGAATCAGGTTATTCAAAACTTAAAAAAGAAATAAGAGTTGAACTTTTTGTTGAATCACAAAAAAGGACTATGGATAAATTTATAAAAATAAACAAAAAAAATGAATTAGAAAATGCAGGTGAGTCGTACCAATATAAATTTAGGTGAAGATAACAATATAGTGAAGACAATAATAAAGTAGTCAACCAAGATAATAATTTTAATTTTCAAACTTAGGATAATAATTTTGATTCTCAAACTCATAATAGTAACACAAACTCAGGATAACAAGAACGAAATTGAAAGACAAAATTGTTCTAATATTAAAAATATCATAATTTAATTATTTTATTAATTTAAAAAAAGTCTCATTTTTTTTATTCGCTTTAGGCCTCCTAAAGCCTTGAACCACTACACTGATAGTAGGATTTCAACCATAATATTAGACAAAAGGTCACCTAATATTTATAATTAAATATAATTAAAAATAATGACTTAATATTTTTAATTAAATATATAATATAATTAAATATATGAATAACTTTAGTTAATAGATTAAATGAATAAGTATTAATTGTTTTTAAAAGATTAATATTTTAGATATAGAATTTAATACATGTCAAACACTCTAAAAGTTTAATAATTTATTATACAATACTTTATATAAATCCTAACATCAAATAATACAACAATACAATGAGTATTGGTCATTGTTATCCTCAACTTAATTTAAAAGAAAAAAATCTCTATTACTTTTTTGCAAAACATCACTCAACATAAAATAAATTTCTAATTCTTATTTCCTTCTAAGTCATTTCTACTAAATTAAAACTGGTTCTTTTATTTTATAAAAATATTATTATATTATACTTGTATTTAATTTTATATATTTTATTTGTAACAATTTTTATTGTATTTAGAAGTCTTATTGTTATTATTTTAAAGAGTCTTATTGTTATTCTAAGTCTTATGTGATTAAAACTGATTATAAGTAACAGATTGAATAAAAATATTATACGCGCATATGAAAATAGGAATAAAATTTAAAATTTAATGTATTCAAAAATATAGAGATACAAACATCCAGATCAATTTTTTATGTTAATTTTTGATGCATTTGA
>Ga0099825_1007936_pt1 | contig 12749 bp, 4 predicted proteins | sample SiratroredBW_FD_76838 | JGI IMG/M metagenome (GOLD analysis project Ga0099825, IMG submission 76838) | Root nodule microbial communities of legume samples collected from California, USA - Siratro red BW | ecosystem: Host-associated > Plants > Roots > Nodule | place: USA: California | collected...
ATATATATATATATATATATATATATATATATATTTGTAAACCTCTATTAAAAAGATATATGTTTTTTAAAATATAGTATATTTATTTTATACATGTTCTTCATTCTCTAGTTAATATTCCAATGTTACACGTTGACTTGTTTAAAGTTGTATAATTTAATTAAGGGAAATAATAGTCAATTTATTACATTATATATCATATTCAACAAAGAAAGGCTTGTAACAACAAAAAGAGAGAAATAAGTATGGTAAAAATAGTCTACATTTAATTGCAAAACTATATTACTTTCAATACTATAAATAATTTTAAAGTATCATTGTTAAATTATGTTTTTTGTTTGCATATTTCACAAGAAACAACGAATTAGTAAAATAAAAAGAAAATACAAAATAAACTATTATTAACTTTGGACACAACACAGATATATGTCTTCAAATAAAACAAAAAGTACACTAAATTTTTTTTACAAAAATAACTTTATTTATAGGGAAAAGAAACCAAGAAATAACATATTTCAACATAGCAAGTCAGTCTATATAATGAATTTTGTGCTTGCCCCCTACCTATCAACCACAATGTAATAGCCTAGAAAATCTATCATCTGAGTAGAAGTGGTAAAAATGGAATGAGCACCTGATTATTATATTATTAAACTGAAAACATGTATTTATAGAAAAAGTTAGTAGTCAAGTCTCATTCCCACTTGAGCCACCATCTCTCTAAAACCCCTAACTTCCCTTTTCTCTGACTTCTCTCTAAGCCTCTATGTCCGCCTTCGATCAGCTTCTCGAGCGGAGCCCACCGTTGGACTCGTGGCAAAGAATAGAGTAAGTCTACCTGATCAGAATCTCCATTAGAGTAAGTTCGTTTTCTGCCCTCTTCCCTTAGAGCTAGTTTTAGGTTTTCGTTTGTCCTCTGTTTACTGAGCTTGCATGTGGCCTCTGAGCCATCAGATGGTGCCTTTATGAGCTCAGTTTCCTAGTGTGTTAGTCTGATCATTGATCAAAGATCCTTTGGTCCAGATTCGAGTTCCTGAGGATCTTAGGCTTTTGAGGCTGTTAGAGAGAACTTCCATTGTGATTCAGGTAAGGGAAACTAACTTGTATGTTGCCTGATTTCAATTTGATTGTGAGTTAGGGTTTGATCAAATTGTCTGTGAAAATGCACTTGTGATGGTTTCTCTATTGGCATGAAACTTAAGTTGAATTTTGATTGTTTATTGATGCTTGTATGTATGATGTTGTTCTATGGAAACTATTGATATGCATGTTAATCCTTGCTCAATTAGTTCATCTGAGGCGTGTGTAGTAACTCTAAGGTTGTAGAAAATGCATGAATTATTTGATAAGTTGTTGTTTTCTGCATAATTTGCCCAGGCGAGAATGGTTTCGAGAAGCAAGTATGCTCTCTGGACTGTTTTCGCCCAGGCGAGAGGTCTCTCACCCAGGCGAGATGGAAAATTCGCTCGGGTGAGGATAATGTCGCCCAAGCGAAAAAGCCCTTGGAGCAAGTGTGCTCTCTGGAGTGTTTTCACTCAAGCGAGAAATCCTTCGCCCAGGTGAGGAGGTATTCTCGCCCGGGTGAGAGTAATTTTACTCAGGTAAGAATAGCCCTGGAACTGGAGTACTCTCTAGACTAATTTCGCTCAAGTGAGAAAATTTTGCACTCAAGCGAAGAGGATCGTCACCCAAGTTAGAAATTTTTGTTCAATCTAAACACTATAAAAAAAATTAGGCACTTTTTGTTTTAAGTGTTGGATTCTTTTGCAATGCGATGTATATATTTATTAAAATAGATTAATTGAAGGATCTAAATCTAATAGTATTGATGGTTTAGTGATTTCTTTCATTTTCAAGATATGGATTGAAAAGTGAGTGAATACATGAGTATAGATCTATAATATGATGTGATTTTGATAGAGTATTGATGAAGTTGGTCAAAGCCTAGGCATAGTGTTTCCAGGAAAAAAGAACACCCGTGTCTGGGTTAGTCAGGAAGTGCATTGTCTAAGGATCTGGTTAAAGATTGATATCCTGACTTTACTAGTAATACAAATCAAATAAATGATTATTACTAGGTGGTGAGAGTTGAAGGAGGTCTGAACTAGTGGCTGTAGCTTGAAACATAGCTAGTCAGAAAAGTCTCAAGGGGACTAACCCTGTCATATATGATTGATGATTTATTTGTTTGGAGGCCTATGATTGGTGCATATCTCGGGGTCTATTCAATGCACGAGTCTTCCGGAAGTAGAATCTAGTATGTAGCGTGTCAGTGACTTATAATTGTGATGATACATGAAACTGAATGAAATGCTTGGATTGTATTGATCTTTACATTTGAATTGAATGACTCTAAATTATTAAAAATTTGGTTAGCTTACCTTTTTGTTTTGTTGTGTTTGTGTTTGATTTCTGTCTATAATGATCGTGTCTTGACACGAGAGCAGATGGTGCTATAGAGGAATCTTTGAGAGATCATTTAGACTGAAGGATGTTGTTAGGGATAACAATTTATTTTCAAAAAATTTGGATATGACTTTGTAAACATGTTTTTAAAATTGAAGTCTAGCATGATTATGTATTTTGATATCGGTTAACTATAAAATTACTGTAAGATATGTATGATTGTGTTATTATAGAAGTTATATTTTGTGGGGTGTTACACACACCATGTTAGTTCATTTTAAATAATTCCATGATAGAACTAACTGGCAAACAAACCATTTTAAATTTATTCATTGCTTCAATTGGTAAATCATAGATAGTTGAATTATGTTTAATATGAAAATTGAATTACTTAAAAAAAATAAAAATATGAATCTCACTTATAGTTAAGATCATGGGAATTATCCGTGAATATGACAAGAAAACAAATGATATCATTTTCAAAATACATGAAAAAAAATGAAAAAACAGCTGAACCATTTGCTAAATATAGATTAAGTCTATATAACTTTTATGTATTCTTTTATTAAATTTCTAATTAATTTTCTGTTTTATTTCAAGATATATGTCAATCATGTCCTAAGTTAAAGATATTTTATTTTATATTTTTTCATTTTACTAATTTGTTGGCCAGTGTCGAAGAGCTAAACAAACACATTTTTCATAATAATTGATATCATTCGCATATAACACACTACATGCATTGAAAATAATTAACAACTACAAACATAAAACAAGAATATAATTTCACAATGATACTTTAAAATTATTTATATCTGATTGAAAGTAATATAATTTATTATTAAACTTAGACTATTTACTCTATACTTATTTGTCACTTTGTCTTTATTTTATTTTTATATAAATTTCTAAGAAATAAAATTTAACATATTCATACAAATATACAAAAATGAGAATGTGAAAGAAATTAAGAGAATAAATAGAAAATAGGAAATATGAGAGTGTTTTTTTTTTTTATAAAAGATCAGATATTAATTGTACTTGATACTGTATCTATAGAATGGAAGTTAAGCACAAAATGGCAAAACAAGACACAAGGTCTTCTTGAGTTTTAAATTAAAATAATACACAAGACATTATTGTCATGTTGCACTCTATTCTATCTTACTTTGTTAAACGCTTACACCAGCATCATGTTAGATTTATAAAGGTCATACATATTAAAAAATGACTTAGAAGTATACCTTACTCAAAATGATTTACTCAACAGTGCTTCTTACCAACACTTTTTTTACCATGTTTCTTATTACCACTTTTCCCTTTCCATGTATTGGACATATTGATTCCAGTTTCAGCGTCTCTTGGTGGTGCTGAATTCAACAAATGCTTTTTAATATTTTTTAAAAATATGCATCAATATATTAACACCTTTTTAAGAATCATTATAAATTATGAAATAATATTTTTCTTTAAAAATACATAACTATATTATTTAACCTCCTTTTGAAAAATAATATAAACTAAATTTTATTCAATTAAAAATTATCACATTAGTCAATTAAAATTTTCATATTAAATTTAATATTATTAATATATTCAAGTATACACAGCATAATGATAAGACATGAATAATGATAACAACATTTAATTTAATCAAAATAATCTTATAAATTGTAATATTTAGTTATTAAAATTAATAAATTAATAATCTAAACTTTAGAAGTTACTATAAAACAAATTTTAGTGTTATGTAATTTAGTTTTAGTGAACTATGTGTTTAAACTTTTTATCTATAAAGTTCGAAAGGAAGCAATAAAATTAAACTTTTTCATACAAATTTTATGTCTCGGTCATCCTATTATTTGAGAACAATTGTCCCTATCCTATTATTTGAGAACAATTGTTCCTTAGAGAAAAGAAAAATCAGTGTTATTTGTTATAGTTTTTTGGATCAGCAATTCTTAGATAAAGTGCATGACTAGCTTTCACTATTTTTTCCTAAGGTACATGTATAAATTTTTTTTCATTGGATGTTGAAACCTGTTCTTTGCTTTCCCGAACAATTTGGATGAACTTTTTATGCTGATGCACTTCCTTAATGCTGGAAAGGTTGGTAGGAGGAATTGTATATTAAGATAATTTATGATTGTTAAGTTCTTTTATATATTTCGTTTGACTTCTGCTAGTTTGGAAATTTAGAGGAATTTCAGGAAGAGTATGGATATCAACCTAGAAGACTAGATTTTGAGACTTCACAAAATGTTGGCACCGCGTCTCTTGCGAAGTATACATGTATCTTATCCTTCAATAATTCGTATATTTAACCTTATTTGATTACTATTTATGCTCAAAATTTGGTACATAGCATTGAGTCTATTCATTGAGCTTTTTTCTTGTCATTGTTGTTTTATTTTGTGTTCCTTGCATGAATGATCATAAATATAATATTCTAGAAAATAGCTTCAGAATAAAAACAAACCTACAATTCAGTTTAGAGATAAATAAGATAACACCTTAATATTTTTTTAACAGAAAAGTTTAAAAGATGAGAAAATCAATTATTTAATTTTTATTTTTATAACAACTACCAACTTTCTTTTTTTTTTAAAAGATATTCTGTTTTATTTTTATAAAAGCTATCAACATTTTCTCTTCCAAAAGTTGTTATTCCCCCTTTCTTTTTTTCTTTTCTTTAAAATTTCACTTTCCTTCCTTATCAAACTGTTGTTACCAAGTAACCACAAAATATCTTAACCACAAAGTATCGGTTCAGGAATAATAAAATATAAATAAAATAAAATACACTCTCAAATTAATTATCACGTGCATGTAACTTAAAATACTAATTATATAGATAAAACAATTTATTCAATTCATATAACGATGAGTTGCTGGTATATGAGTGAACGTTAGAAAATAATTTTAGTGAATAATATACTGATAATGCAACTAATGTTGCTTTTTCCTCCACATTGTTATTTCTCTTCTTTTCCGTGTTCAAAATGGTATGGTTTAGAAGAGAGAATAATAAAAAAATATCATTTGTGAATAATAGGGGACAAAATACAAATATCATTTGACTATAACAGATAATTTATTAAATTGAAAAAATCATATATAGTAATCCTTTATTTATCTTATAATAAATAAGAAAGAGCAATTGTTTATTAGAAAACTGAAATTGAAATAAACAAAAAATATTAGACCAAGAAGAATTGCAGAAGATTTTTTTATACGATATAATCACTTAAATCTTGTATGCATGATGAGAGTACTTGTATGCATGATGAGAGTACGAAAGAAATGAAGTCAGGTGTCACTCTAGGTTAAACTTATATAAAAACCGTCATCTCATTTATGTAGTTGAAAAGATTGATCATCAATTAATTATTTATGAAAAATACAAGCCAGTCAATTTTTGAAGAAATCAATAAATTATGATATAATTTTCTTAAAATATTTACAAATATATTAACACCTTTCTAAATATAAATTATAAAATAGTATCTTGTTGATTTATCTCATTAATATATAAATTTACCAATGAGCATATTTCTACAATAAAAAAAAATACATATCTTCTTCTTTTCACCTTTTATATATGGTTTTTATAAAAATGATAAATTCCCTTAAATGATCTTTTGTTCTAGGAAATTATTTAATAAGATTAAGTTTTCTTTTATTTTAGAAAAGTTTTTAGAAATTAAGAGACAAGACTTGTATATTATATAGCAAAGTCTCAAGACACAAATCCTAATAAATACATTTCCAAGAGTTAAATTTAATATTCAAACGAAGATTTGTCATAATTAGAAAGTATCAAATGCATTGACCATTAAAATATTATTCAAAAGAAGATTTGTCATAATCGTTAGAATATCAAATGCACTAACCCATTAAAATATTATGTAATCAAATAATACTTTCATATAACCAACATTATATTTGTTTTACTTAAAAAAAAATTATTTTTAAAAACCAATTTATTAATCTCTAAAATAATAAAATTAGTTACTAAATTAATTAGAGACTAATTTAGAATCTAATTGTAATAAGTAATACTTGATAGCTAATTTTATATAGTAATTTAGATTATGATTTAGAAACCAATTTAGATACTAAATATATAAAAACTAATTTAGTAACTAATTATATAAAAATCAATTTAATGACCAATTTTATAAAAACCAATTTAATGACCTAATTTTATTAAAATCAATTTAATAACCATATATACAAATACTAATAAATGATCACTATATTTGTCTCTGATAATATTACATTTAATATTTATTTAATATTTAAATAAGGTTGTGATAATATATGCACTATAATGTCTGCATAACAAAACCTAAAAAAAGAATTTGATACACATAAACATACAAAATGTATAATGATAAACATTAAGGTTTTGTTCTGGTTCTTGTAACTTGTTCATAAGCATGTTCACTTGTTTTTGAAGCATTGCATTCTCTCTTTTCAACTAAAGCACGTTTGCCTCGTTCCTCACAGGCTAAAGTTGCAAGTGCTCCGGACAACGTGAGTCCTCCAGTTGTCACATTGTGAGAGAAGCTACTAACTCGAGCCTGGTTGTGGCCATTTTGCATCAAAACTTTATAATATGCCACTCTGACATCATATAACGACACATAAGCTCTTGGGCATTCTCATATGTGACACTTCAAAAGGTGGTCCTAGTGTGCAAACTATTTCTCTTGTTTTCCCAAAGTACATCTCTAACATGTATTATCAACATCCAGATAGATGAGTAACATACGCATACCTGCAATTTGCAAATACCCAAACCCTTCCCCGACCAAAGAACAAGTAACTGAAAAGGAAAATATAAAAATTTTAAATATAAGTATGCAGTTGAAGCTTGAATTGTATAATAAAAAAGTTACCTGATCTAGTGAGTTCCTCAACTTACTCTCCATTTCTTCAATCATCCTTCCCATGTTACAAAGGCAACTGATAGTCTCATACTCATGTAAAATACAAGGAAAAATAATTTAGGACTAAAACTAAAGAAAAAAAAAAAGATGACTCGAGCTGAAGGCAAGAAAGAATATTAGCATTGTTCATTACTCAAACAAAAACCATGTGATTAAATCAATATTCAATCAGGGTGCATTGTTCATAAAGTGGCTTGTCAAGAAAGACAAAAAGAAAATTAGTGTACAATTATTAACTAAATGATCTAATTTCCAACATGCAAAATGAGCTAATATATATGCCTTTACGTCTAATTGATCCAAATAAACTGAAAGTTCCGGATGACTCGTTGTCTGTAGTCAGAGTTAGCATAATTGTGCTGGTGAAACGACAATTGGTGTTTTCTTCTTCCTCCGATCCCACCTAAATTTAAAAAAATAATGAGGTATAAGAATTGCTAAAATAAACTTGCAAGAAAAGAATCAGAAGATTTAGAGATAAAGAGGGATGTTATAGTACAAAAGATATCACATCATAAACAAGGTCAAAAGTGCAAATAGTGTCTTCCATTAGAGTTTACTCAAATAATAGGCCCACCTTTCTTTATTAAAAAGCAAGCTACGAAACCTTCATTACCATCTTCTCACACCTAAACTGATAAAATGCCTCCTTCATAATACCTATGACATTATCCACTAATGGTCATATTGTTTTAAAACAAAATAGCTAAATAATTGTATTCAGATGGACATCAAGAACACACAAAATTAGGTAATACTTTCCTACGGACAAAAGGTTTCTTAATAATAAGACATCTAAAAACAACACATAAGCTCTAAAGATGAGGTAAGTAAAGGCCCTCACTGGTCACGATATATTGCAAATATGTCATTTGCTTTAACTTCCAGCTTCAACGGCCTTAAAGAAGGGAGGGACCCATCTTCTAATAGTGGATGGTATTTATTTGACCAAGGTGATCTGTAGAGACATTGAGTCAACAATAAGTTTAAACCATGCCTAAATAGTAAACACGTTAAAAAGGAAAATTTGGGAGAACAATCAAGAGAAATAAATTACAGATATGTCTATAGGATAGGAACTTAAATGAACTACTTAGCAACACATAAATAAATATTTGTACTGGTCTCTATTTTGAGACTGAGTTCTCCATAAAATATTTCGTAATTTTTCTACTACACCGCCATATTTATCAAAAAGGGCAACAAATACACTCAATTGTCGTTTCCTTATATTAACCATATACCATTCACGAAAGAAAATCCATTTCTTTCATTTTCGCTCTCGTTCTCTGATTCCAGACACAACTGATGTTCTATATCTTTACATAAACATAAATAGAGCTAAATCCCTTTTAAAAGAAAAATGCAAATGTTTTACATTTAAATGCTATAGCAAACTAGGTTGAGGTATACTATATTTAATCTTCCTTCATGTTCCTAATGATGATTCCAATAAAAAAGAACGACTAAATAAAGTCACACGTAATTTAGCTTCAAAGGAAACAAAGGCTACTCGATCAAGTAGAACCACACACACAAATAAATAAAACAACACACAGAACATGCTTGACAACACTCACTAAGCATATCGAATCCAACACAAAGCTGAAATAGCGATGATTATGAAAAATTAACCTGTAAGAGTCTGCATCTCTGTTGTATTCACACAAAAAGAACTCCTCCGCATCGCACAGAACCTGCTTTTGTCATCAAGAATTTTTGCAGGTACTTAGCAACACAAAATTCTGCATCAAAGCTTCCAAGTCAAAAAATACTTCAAAAACAAAACAAAACTACGAGTGAAGCTTTGTTCAGGCATATTATCAAACACATGGCGAGCAAGCGTTATAAACTTTGATTTTCCCTACCCGTAGCACACCAATCTAAATTTCTCAATTCAGAAATAGACACAGAAATATGAAGCATTTGAAGAATCGCAACACAGAGACGAATGATTAAATAATCGTACGAATGATGAAACGCGAAAGATGGAGAGAGAACCACACTTTAAAGTTTGAAAACAGTGAGTTCGGAGTTTTTGTTGAAAGCGAAGGAGTTTCACTCACACACAATCACTACACTCCTTATTATATGCAAGAATAAACCCATAACATCATTTCATAATATTTTACTAAAGGGTTGATTAAGCTTTTGAATATCTAAATTTTAAATAAACAAAACTAGACGATTAAGCTTTTGAATATCTAAATTTTAGATAAGCATGTATTTGCTCTTCATAGGAATATTAAGAACGAGTGACTCTTCTTTTTCCATTCATATTGCATTTGGTACAGGGCAGAAGTCATACAGATGATTGCAACTCTAAAGTCTGTGATGGAGCCTATGCTAATATAAGCCTTTGTGAAACCCCTGATGTGTGTTATCATTTCTTTACAGCATTAGCATATTAAGGACAGTTGCAGCTCCTTATAACACGAATTGCAACTATGTTAGTTGCGCATGTTAACTGATATAAATATAACAGGGCCTTGTTCCAATTATTGCACCAAACTACAATATTAACATCAAATCCTCAACCTCCTTTCTTGCCTCCAAAAGCTCAATTTGCAATACATAATTTTCCTTTCTCAGAACATTCACATGACCCTCTAGCTTCTTTTCATTCTCAACCACCTTATCTCTATCACTTTTAACTTGTCCCAAATCAGCATCTCTTTTAACTCCCACTTCCTGCAATTCTGCAATAAGCAACTCTAACTTCTCCACTTTATTCTTCTCCTCATCAAACACTTTCTTCATGTTTTCCTTCTCAACCATCCCTTCCTCCAGAGCACTCCTACAACTCTTAACTTCTGAAAGCAACAACTTATTTTCCTCTTGAAACTTCATGCAAGACTCTGTCAATTCATTGATTTTTTTCTCTCAACTCAACAATTTCTCTTTCTAGATCAACCTTCACCTCCTCTATTTCAACTTTAACTCTAAGAGCTTCATCAACCTCATCCTGCTTATCCTCCAACTCCTTCCAAACCACATTCAAACTCTTACGAATATGGTCATTATCCTTTGTTAACTTCTCCACTTTATTCTTCTCCTGACCAAACATTTTCTTCATGTTTTCCTTCTCAACCCTCCCTTCCTCCATAACACTCTTACAACTCTCAACTTCTGAAAGCAACTGCTTATTTTCCTCGTCAAACTTCATGCAAGACTCTTTCAATTCATTGATTTTTCCTCTCAACTCAAAAATTTCACTTTCTAGATCAACCTTCACCCTCCCTATTTCATCTTTAACTCTAACAGTTGCATCAACCTGATGCTGCTTATCCTCCAACTCCTTCCAAGCTACATTCAAACTCTTACAAACATTGTCATTAACCGTTGTTAACTTCTCAACAATCTTTTCAATATCCTTCTTTTCCTCGAGCAAGGAACTGATCTCCCTCGCCATCTTCTCCACTCTCTACGTCACAAGACCAAGTTTATCTGCCAATTCTCTACTATTCGATCATTTCTTGAAATAAAACCAAAATTCCACGAAGTGTCTCTGAAAACACCACGTATAATCGTTTTTTTAATCCTTTTTTTCAACATTCAGCGTACTCGCGTTACATTTTCCTCTAAGCAGAATGTTATGTTATACGTTTTCACTTTTCACAAACTAACCACAAGTTCAATTGTCGTATGCTTTTGTAACAAATTAATATTCATAAGCAACATACGTAAAGTATATTACATTTAGAAGGCAATGTCACATTAAATAAGCTAAGAAAACAAATATCTAACTATTATTTCCGAACGTTGCAAGCAAAATTTTGAATGAAAGAAACAGATTGGAAATTACTTGACCTACAACAGCAGCGAGAGAAATATTGCCTTCCATAATTTGTTTGGGGCTTCTCAGACACCTTAATTCATTCTTTTTTTACGGTGCTAGAAGGAAAATTGGGCCAGTCCCAGTGGGTACACATTGCCTTATTCACAGAAAACCTTTTCACAAGTCATTTAACCCTTAAAAACGAGTTAGGGTTGAGAAGATAAGAGAAAGGAGCAGTGGTGGCATCGTTGTTGGCGGTGCGGTCAAAGGTGCAATGGTGGTACGATTGGCAACGATTAGGGTAGCTGACGGAGCGCACGAGGTTGCGCCTAGGCCAGGACTCCTTGGTGGGTGAAGCAGCGTTGTTTGGCGATGACCTATACAGCGGAGGCAACTACGGCGGAATATCTCTGCCTCACAGCGGCTAGACACGGTGGCGATTACGTTTGGTAGCAGCGGCGCCGTGTCATAGATACCTCCTCTCTAGTCACGGTGGTTCGAGTGGAACTCGCGGCGGTTCACGTGGAACCCGAAAAGGCTCACCAGAGCTCAATTTTCAGATTCTACGCAACCATTGAAAAACGTTTTCGAATTCGTTTGATTTGGTAAGTAGTGCACAGAGAGTGATGGAGAGGTTTTGAGTGAGATTGAAAATTAAGAAGACTAAGGTTTAATGACAAAGATTAAATAAGATAAAAAACGAAGGTGTAAAGGTTAATTTAAAATATTTTATAAATTAATAATTAATTTTTTAAATTTAGTTACTAAAAAAAATTATGATTATTAGGTGTTTAAATATCATATCTACTTATATTATAATTTTTTATTAATAATAAAAACCATTTTTTGATATCAACAATTTTTAGTTTATAAAATAGTTAATAAAAATTTAATCTAAATATAATTTTTAGTCAATATAACGACTAATTATTTTTAGTCTCTAAATTAGTTATCAATTAATAATTAGTTAATAACGATTATTTTTAATCATTAAATTAGTTAATATAATGATTAATTATTTTTGGTCTTTAAATTAATTACCATTTAATGATTTTTTTTAGGGTTTTGTAAATCACAACCATAGAATTTTGGATATTAGAATATGGAATTTTTTTTCTATATTACAGATATTAATATTGATTTGAAAAGTTTATTTAATAGGCATTTCCTTCTAAATTCTTACATGATATATAAAGTTTGTAAAAATGTGTAGAAAATATATATTATAAATTTTATTTGTAAGAAAAAATTATTTATAAAATATATTTGCAAGTCAATTTCTTGAAAACAGACAAGGAAATGTTACTAGTTTGTTCTCTTCTAAGGAAAAATTATTTATTTTTCTATTCTTTTAAAATTTTCAAATAATATATATATATATATATATATATATATATATATATATATATATATATATAATATATTAAAATATAAAAATATATATTTTTTTTTTTTTCTTTATTTTTATATTTTATTTTTAAATAGTATATAATCTTATATATATATATATTATATATATATATATATATATACATATATATATATATTATTCAATTTTCTTTTACACAAATATAAAATATAAAGTAAAACAATTTTATCACTTTGCATAT
>Ga0099825_1007938_pt1 | contig 12746 bp, 4 predicted proteins | sample SiratroredBW_FD_76838 | JGI IMG/M metagenome (GOLD analysis project Ga0099825, IMG submission 76838) | Root nodule microbial communities of legume samples collected from California, USA - Siratro red BW | ecosystem: Host-associated > Plants > Roots > Nodule | place: USA: California | collected...
AAAAAAAAAATTCACAAATTCATATTCATATCTATAGGTACTAAAAAATTATTTCTATAATTATACAACTTTTTCTAACATCATGGACTTAACAAAAAAAAAACCACTACTTTCCTTAATTTAATTGTATGTTTTTAATACACTCAAATTTATACATTATTTTTTTCAATCACTCTTAAAAAATCATAAAATCATCACAAATATATATACATAAAACAATCAAACACATTCAATATTTTAAATAACATATTTATATTTTTTTATCTTACAAGTAAAATACCATAAAACCCTAAAAATGAAAACTAAGAACTATTTGTGGCATAAAAAAATTTACATTAAATCATGTTCATCCTATACGACTTCCATGCAAACATAAACACAAAGTCTCCCTACACGACTTCCATTCAAATATAAATTGCTAAATCATCCCATATGCACGACTTCAACTTGAAGCTTAACTACAATAAAGTCATGTCATGTCCTAACAACTTTAGTTTAGACAAAATATATTAGCAAAAAAATTAACTCCAAATAACATTAAAAAAGTCGAGTTTGTGCAACATCACTTTATACAAAACACGACTTCAATCGGAGGTCAAATATGAGATTGAAAAGAGTCATGTTTATACACAAATTACAACAAAATAGTGTCATATAAGCATGACTTATTCATAAGCACAATTTTTTTAAAATCTTTCAATTTGAGTAATTTTAAAGCAAAAAATACATTAATTTTCTTATAAGTAGATGTCATTCTCATCTTAAAAGTTAGTTTTGTAAGCTTGAGTTAGATATAAACTTTTTAACTAAAATGATATCAGAGCCATTCAAAATATATTCTAGTCAAGTTCTTTGAGATTATTATGTTATTGTCATCAAATCTATCTATAAATATCTATTTGATATGTTCATTGTTCAACATAAAGGATGTATTAAAAATCTTTTATCAATTAAAAATAAAACTAAATTATAATATATAAATGAAATTCAATCTTTTTCTTATATATTATAATTTTGTAGTGTTGAATTAAATAAAAACGTACCTTCTAATATTATGCTTTGAAATCGTAGACTTGACAACCGTAGACATATTCAATACGAAGACTTGGCATTCATATGGTTTATATTAATTCTTTTACGGCTATGATATATATTTTGACAGTTTTTTTTTTATCAGAATATATATTTTACCATGTCAACACGTGTAAACATCACACACATGTTCATCTTTCCATGATAAATTCTTTTATAAATGATTATATTAATTGGAAGTTGACATGTTGATACATGAAATAGACTATATATCTATTTGGTTAATTAATTACTTTTGACACGTTCTGATCTTTGACAAAGGATACGTAGGTATCCCTTTGGTTAATATTGTATCATTTAACATAAAATTAAGATGCTGATGGCTGAAAAAAAATATTGATGTATCCACTGGTTTACTAAATAATTAAATATTTCCAATTCATTGTTTTACTGTTTTACTGCAGGGCAACTTTTTATTATTAACAATTTAAATATGTTTAATTTTATATCTGTTGACGGAGACTTAACTGCTTAGTCAATATTCATCATTTTCTCTTAACATGATATATGCTTTGACGAAAACTCAATGGTTAAAATTGGATACATATTTTATTTGAATTAAAATTTTAAAAAAAGTAATGATATTTTGACTACTCTAATTATCAATACATTCATTTAACATTTTTATATGTAAAAATAATAATATTTTATTGTGAGGTGTCTATTTGTTCTTATTTTCCCTCTCCTCTTCTCTTTCTCTTTCTTCTTTCTCCTATCTCTAAAACTTGTTATTCTTATCTTTTTTTTTCTTTTTTTTTATTTTTTAAAATAATGTTTACATTACATTAAATACAATATTATCTTCTTATCTTTTTTTTATCAATTAAAATTTTGTTTTTAACAATATATATAATAATTAGTTAATTATTTTTTATTTTTATTAATATTATTATTCTCTTTTTAAATAATCATATATAATTTTTTATATTCATAAATATGTTTTATTCATACTACTAATATTTATTATTATTTTATTTATTATAATCATTATTATTTTTATTTTATTTAGTCTCAATGTTTTTCTTTTAAAACGACTTTAGTTTCTAACGATGAAATCTTGTATAAAAATACTTTTAAAATGAAAATTTAATATTATGAATTAAAACTTAAGTTTTTCTAATTCTTATTTTAAGATAAAAGTAAAATAATTAATATATTTATTTTAAGATATGACAACATAGTGACAAACAATACATGTGAAAGTCAAAATATATAATGGAGGCGAACAACAAAAAAGAACAAAAAGAAAGCAAGAATATTATGGTTAATGCAAAGAAGAAGAAACATCACAAGAATGTTTGAATTTATTTGTCTAAAGTTAGAGTTGATAGGAAGAAGATAAGACACCATCACCCACTACCATGTTTATGTTCTTTATTTGATATTAATATTGAGATGCAATAAAGGTGAATGTTAGAGGCAATTAACAAAGAGAAACTCAACAAAGATCTTCAATGAAAAGAGGAAAGAGCCAGGAGAGAGAGAGATAAGGGAGAGAAAAAAAGATGAAAGAGGAGAAAGAATAAAAGCAAATGACACGTAAATATCTCATAATAAAATATTATTTTTTTGACACATAGGAGTGTCAAATGAATGTCTTAATATCTAAGAGTGTCAAAATATCATTACTCTTTTAAAAAATTTTAAGTATGTTAAACTTAATTCCTCTAACTTTAAAACAATAAAAATAGGTCCTTACCAAGTTACATTTCTTGTTCGAGAATTGATAATTAGGAAGAAAAGAAAAAAGAAACAAAAAAACCTTTTGTCTTGTTATTTATAAACATATATTTTTTATTTATCATTTTTATTCTTGCTAATGTTTGTTTTCTTTTAAAGATTAAAGATTTTTTAATTGATAAATCTTAGCTATTGAAATTGAATTTCACACGAAAAATAACACATTATTACAAACAATTTACTCCATTTAAGTGGAATAATCTGCTTTATTTAACTTTGTATAGAGAAGCATATTTAGGTATTAATTATATAATATTAAATATTTTTCTCCAAAGTATTTGAAAAAATTCTAAATAACATAATATTCACAATACTTATCCAAATAACATTGTGAATTATTTATAATTAAAATTTGGTTATTGAAAATTTGAACTAATTTTTATTTTGGTTTATCATCGTAAAAAAATAGGTTACAACTTGGGATTTTGAGAACCAAATTCTAACCTAATTTTTTAATTTTATAAAAAAACTATAACTACGTAAAATTTTGAACGTAAAGATTATAAATTTAATAATTAAAATAGTTAATATTTTACAACATGATATTTAAAATTCATTTTTATAATAATTTATATAAGTTGTTAAATATAATTAATATTGAGATTTTGTTGAAAGAAATCAAGTTATTGGATGATAAAAATTTGAAATTTAAAAATATTTATTTAAATTAATGGTTTAAGTACATTTCTAATCAAGTCTTTTATTAATTTAATTATATAAAAAGCAGAATAATCTATACATATTTATTGGATTAAATTTATTGTAATATCTTGTTTGTAATAACTAGTTCATGTAAGAGATGCTAGGAATGTTTGCAAGTAGGATGTGAGCAAATTTATTATCCAACCAACTAAAAAATATTTGGTTCGGTTGAATTGGGTATATGCATTTTATTTTTTATTTTTTTATGTTAAATACAATCCAATCCTACTCACACTTAAGATTTTGAATGAAGATTTTGAAAAGCCTTGTTTGTTAGAAGTTGTAATTTTCTAGTATCAAACTAATTAAAATTTAACATAATGTTTAAAAATCATAATAAGTTTGTCTAAATTAATTCAAGAAATAAAAAAAAAACATAACATATTTTGTTCAAACTAACAAGTTATAATAATAATAATAAAAAAAATTATTATCATTAAAGATAAAATATCTTACTATATTCACACGGAAGAGAATTTTAAAATAGGGTTGAACTTTTTGCATAAACTTCCTAAACTCTTCATTTTCAACACATATAAAAGAAAGTTAATCAATTTATTATCATCCTAACAAATGTAACAAGTGTTTTATGTATGTTGAATTCAACAAGTTTTAAATCCATGGCATTAGGGCCACTCTCACATCCTTCCAATAGCTATATCTTTTGTTTTTTAATTATCAACATCTCTATTAAGGTTCATATAACAACCATTCAAATGTTTAATTAAGTTCATTTCGTACTTTTTACTATTATTCTTATATGACTTGCCATAGCACTTATAAATTTCATTGTCATAAATTCTTTTGTAATGAATCGAAACCTTTATAGGTTTTTCTTAGGTTCTTAGCATGGCTCAAATGACTCTAGTCGTGTAGGAACCTTCAAAATTGGTGGTAATTGTATTTCAAATTGTGTTGATTGAGTATGACCCTTAGAGTATGTTATTGGTAGTGTAGTACTTGACACATTTGTACTTTTCACGTTAGTGGTAGACCTAATACAACTAATCTTTTTCATTTGTGTGGACACTAGACCACTTACAAATTATCAAAACATTGCTATCTTAATTAACACTCTATTTCATATAAGAATAATCAATAATAATCAATAAAAGAACAATTATAAATTTGTTGAGACTCTAGATGATCTAACCTGTATAATCCATCTAGATAGTGCAATCCTGGTAGACTCTTTATATGAGTTTTGGTGATGCCAAATACCTAGTTTGAATTATTAGTGTAATCATGTATTTATTATATGAACATTCTAATGTGTGTTTTAAGCTAGTTGAAGAATCACCAAACTATCTAATGGTATAACTAGATTTAACAACAAATAGTTTAATATTGTTCACATGTTCATATAATTAAATTGTGTTCAAACAATTTTTTTTGTAATCAAGTTTTAACAATAAATGTCTTTAAGATATATTATAAGACATTTGTCTTAACAATACCATGTTATGTCTTCCACGATTGATATGGATTATAGGGGGGTATTTGGGATTAATATCAACTTGTTAGGAGATGAAGAGTACAACCCACCAATGAAAGAAACCAAGTTGGCACAACAATGGAGTTAGAAGAAAATACAAGCATTCATCAAAGTGAAAAGTAAATGTAAGAACAACAAAACGAAGTAAAAGGAAACTAAAAATCACTAGTTGAAAAATAGGATTCTACATCGGTTCTGGGAGACTTTTTACATTGGTTCCACAACTGATGTTGATGCAGGTGATGTAGAAAGTCCATGACTTTTTACATTGGTTCTTCAACTGATGTAAAATATATCCATATTATTTTGAGACATCGGTCCATGTCTCAAAATGCCTTGTATTCTTTATATCTGTAAAAAACATTCTCTCTACATTTCTTTTAATTGTTTTCAAAATAGTTATAAAAGTCGGTTATGAAAATTTAAATCGATTTATTTTACTAATAGGATTTTCATCTCACTGGTTTCAAAAAATAGTCCTTTTTAAAAGACAATAAATAGCCCCTAAGCAAGGTCCTACTACAAGAGTCGAGGCTAGACGCATACATAATCAATGGAATTCAGATGCTCACATCAAACTAAAATACTATCAATCTGGACCAACTTGTGTTTGTAAAAATTGTATATAATTTAGTTTTGTTTTGTGTGAGTGTTCAAGTTTGTAAAAACATTCACCTAGGGTTAGAAAAATAGGAGAAGGTGTGTCTAGGGTTAGCATTAGGGTTGATGCACCTCTCGCCCTTATACATGTGTTACCGTGGCATTGGAGAGCTTTGAAGCTTACTACACACATCCACACGGCAACAATTGGTTGGAGCATGGAGGAGACACATTGAACAATAGATAGGGTTATGATTAGGGTTAGACAGTAGTTAGGGCTATGATTGTTGGGTAGTTGGATGACAATTAGGATTTGTGTTGAGATTCTTCTACAAGCTTTTCAAGTCTATAAATACGTAAACCATGTACTTCATTTTTAAAAGCTTGAATATACTAGTGATATGCTATACAATTTTCAGCACCATTGATGTTTGACCTTCTCCTTTGTTGACTTCTCTTAGAAGACCAATGATCATTGCCATTTCACAAGCAAATTAAAGAATTTCAGTGTTGACCGCCTAACATAGTACTAGACCATCGAACACTAAAGAGATGATAGCAAAGATAAGGGAAAGTTAACCTCAACTCGTCTCTTAACAAATCCAATAGTAAATTTAGACAATCAATATTAAAAAATTATCTACAATAAAGAAAGTTAGTAATAACAACAAATTAAAGATGGCAGTTTGAGATTGTTGTGTAGGAAATTAAAATAGATGAATTAAAAATAATAAAGAAAATAGGTTGACTCTCAAGTTCTTTCACAACAAATTCGTCCTTGATTTTTTTAAGATTATTATCCTTCAATTTCCTTCACATAGTTGAACCCATTCAAACAAGCGTCAATCAAATTCAATAGAATCTTATTAGCAAAACAAGCGTCTACTAATATATTCAATATCTCACCTTGTCTCCAGGAGTATACTCAATGAGATGTATATCTTTTACCTCTTGACTAAGCGTACAAGAAATTGATTAAGACTAAGCAAATTAACCAAGAACTCTAATTAAAGGAAAAACAATTGAATTCTCAACAAGCGTTCAAAAACAAATACTTCCCTAAAAACATAGATTTCAAAAAGACCAATAATATAAAACAAATTTTATAGAAAATGTAAAGAACAAAATTTTATTAAACAGAAACCTCAGAATTCATGGTGAAATCACAAGAGAACCAACCCAAAGGAGTTTAGCCTTCCATGATGAAGGCACAAGAATTACAAAAGAAAATAAAACTAGAGTTTATGCTATGCAGTCGTGTCTGTCTTTCATGCCTTCTCCAGCCTTTATTTATAATCTCCTTTTCTTCATGAAATTAACTTAGAATTAATGCTCAGATATTGTCCTTGCAATTCTCAGATGTTTCCTTATGTGTCAAAGATTAATTTTGTAAATATCTTCTTTCCAGTAAAGTTGTAGATTTTCCATCTCCGAATTTCTTTTAGATATTTTGTTTCCAAATTTTGTTCTAGATATCAGCTCATAATAATTGAACATGCTGCAAAAGATATTGCAAAATATTTGAAGGAGATTCACTCTAAATCAATTTAGAATTGCAGAGGATGTTCTTTGTAGAAAATTTGAATAATATCTTTGCAAAAGATTTGGAGCCCATAAAATATTTGCAAATAATTATAAACAAGAAAAATAAGAGATTATGCTTAAAATCCATGTTTAACTAATAATCTCAATTAAGGTCCAATTAATCCTGATTGGGTATATTCTCAATTAAAATAATAGATTTATTCTCAATTATAGTCTATGAAAATCAAGGTTAAACACTCTAAGTATGAATAAAAATATACTCATCAAATAACCCCACACTTATCCTTTTGCACTTCTGGGTGAAACACCAGTGATAAACATAAAGGAAAATAAATACAAAAGAAGATTTATAGTAGATCAACAATAGACTCAAGGAATGTATAGAAGTTAGTGATCGCAGTTGTTTCACCAAAGAGATGATAGTATAGATAGGAGAAAGTTAACGCCAAGTCGTCTCCCAACAAATCCAATAGTAAATTCAGATAATCAATATTCAAAATTTATCTGCAGTAAAGGAAGTTAGTAATGACAGTAAATTAAAGAGGGACGTTTGGGATTGTTGAACAGTAAATTAAAATAGATGATTTAGAAATAATAAAGACTATAGGTTGACTCTCAAGTTCTTTCACAACAAATTCTTGCTTGGTTTTCTTAAGATTATTATCCTTCAATTCCTTTCGCATAGTTGAACTCAATCAAACAAGCATAAACTTCAACAAAATCTTATTACCAAAACAAGCATCTACTAATATATTCATTATCTCACCTCATCACCAAGCGTATACTCAATGAGATGTATATCTTTTACCTCTTGACTAAGCGTACAAGAACTTGATTAAGACTAAGCGAATTAACCAATAACTCTAATTAAAGAAAAAACAATTGAATTCTCAACAAGCGTTCAAAAACAAATACTTTTCCAAAAATATAGAATTCTAAAAGACCAATAATATAAAACAATTGTTACATAGAATGTAAAGAACAAAACTTTATTGAACAGAAACTTTAGAATTCATCGTGAAATCACAAGAGAATCAACCCAAAGGAGTTTAACCTTCCATGAGGATGACTAAAATACAAAAGAAAATAAAACTAGAGTTTATGCTATGCAGTGGTGTGCGTCCTTCATGCTTTCTCCAACATCTATTTATAATCTCCTTTTCTTCAAGAAATTTACTCAAATTTAATTTTCGAATATTGTCCTTACAATTATCAAATGTTTTCTTATGTGTCAAATATTGATTTTGTAAACACCTTCTTTTTAGTAAAGCTATAGATTTTCCATCTCCTAATTTCTTTCAAATATTTTGTTTCCAAATCCTGTTCCAGATATCAACTCATAATAATTGAATTTACTATAGAAGATATTACAGAATATTTGAAGGAGATTTGCTCTAAATCAAGAATTGTAGAGGATCATCTTTATAGAAAATCTGAATAATATATTGGCAAAAGATTTCATTAGATTTGGAGCGCATAGAATATCTGCAAATAATTATAAATAAGAGAAAAAAGAGAATATGCTTAAGATCCAAGTTTAACCAATAATCTTAATTAAGGTCCAACTAAACCTGATTGAGTAAATCTCATTTAAAACAATGAATTTATTCTCAATTATAGTTTAAGAAAGTCAAGGTTAAATACTCTAAGCGTGAATAAAAATATACTCATCAAATACCCCCAAACTTATCTTTTTGCACTCCTGGGCAAAAAACTAGTGATCAACAGAAAGGAAAATAAACACAAAAGAAGATTTATAGCAAATCAACAGTAGACTCAAGGAATGTATGTGAGCTAGCAAAGTAAAACCTTCCAAAAATTAAGGATTTAAGAAAAGTGTGAATGGAAAACTCTGTTTCTCAGTAAACAAGAAGGTAATTTAAATTAAATGGATGAATCAAGAATGATAAAATCTTATCAAAATAACTCTCCAACTCTCAAGTGTTTTAGGTTTGTATACACACTCCGCAGTCATGCAAGAAAACACTACTATAAGCTTAACAAAACTCTAATATCCGCAGTAAATGAATAACATGCACACAAAGATCAAGAGGACTTTTTAAGGGATGTAATGGGGCCAAGGTAAAGGTAGGTAAAATGAGAGGGAAAAGAATAAGGTTGAAACCGTAGAAAAACAAAGGAGTAATGGGGGAATAAATCTAGAAATAAACGTGAGTAGAGAACATATTCAAATTACAATCAACTCCTCTTTTCATTATAGAACTTCATCTTTTTCTATTTCTTTTTCATGCAGTAGATTACTAACATGCATATTAGACAATCTACACTTATTTCTTCTTCTTTTCTTTTCTTTTTCTTGTTTTTTTCAACTAAGGAGATAAATTAATGAATTACAGCCCCACACTTATTGAAGAATCTATTCCCAAAATGATTCCAAAACTCCTCTATCTTCTATGGTAGGGATAAGTATTTTTTTATTTTTTTTAAGGCTTCTAATGAGGGTTAAAAATAAGAAAAGGCTACATGCTTAAAGGGGTAAACAAATGATTTATCATAAGGGTAGGCTAATATGGCTAAGTGGCTTATTTAAACAAAGAATGCCTCAATCATATCAATTTATGCATGTAAACATAGTTGCAGAATAGAGAATCAAGTTAAGTTCTAGAGTATAAGCAAACATGAATGAAAACACACTAGAAAGAACATTAGACAGACATTTAGACGATCTATCAAAACGGCTCAAAATCTCACTAGGGACAAAAGATTTAACCCAATAATTTTCAAAACCAACTTATTTAGCAATTCACAGAGAATTCGAACAACACCAATCAATAATCCAATTTTTTTCGTAATTACAAAAATACCAGCCACTAGACCCTCCTTCAAATCTACTGAAAATATGTAGAAAATATTTTTATTATGAAATTAAAAAATAGAACAATATTTATTTATTTATTTATTTATTTTTAAAGAAAAGATGTTGAAAGTTCACCAAGTAAACTCCAAGGAAAGAGAGGTGAGTCATAATTGGACATTCTTAAGTACCAAGTCTTTCCTAGCTAGAGTCTTTCCTAGATCACTTTCACAAATTTTCCTTAAAAAAATATTTGAGAATCAAAATAAAATAAAAAAATAAAAACAAATTTGAAATTAGAAAAATAAGGTAAAAGCAAAAGAAGAAAGAAAAATAGTTCTTATAATATAAATCTCCTCTCCCACACTGAACTCAAGCATTGTCCTCAATGCAACAACAATCAAATAAACATGTAAGATAAAAGTAGGAAAAAAAAAAAAAAGACTCCCTTGTCAAGCATGAGGGCAAATAAGAACTGCAACTACTCTTCTCAACCATCTCTTTTGCAATAAAAACTAAGGTCCTTTGTGTACTGTGGCACATGAATTATTCCCATACTCATTGGAAGGTCTAACCAATGCACATAAAACCTTGGTGATGTAGTGAGGACACGTGTTGTGAGGAACCTAAGTGCACCAAGGTAAGAATGGAAGGTTTCAGGGGGCGAATATGGTGGAAAAAATGCTCCCATGAATAGCTTACTAGATATGAAGAGGAGTGGTGATGAAGTGGTAAGGGACCATCTATGGTTGATTAGATGGTCTAGGTGTGGTAGATAACGAAACCGGTGTTACCTCACGAGGTGGTGTGTTGTGAATAAAAATATACTCATCAGCTAGCAAACTACAACATTCCAAAAATCAAGGAATTAAGAAAAGTGTGAATGGAAATTTTGTATCTCAGTAAAAAAGAAGGCAATTTAAATTAAATCGATGATTCAATTAGATTTTGGAAAAGAGCAATTGTGATGAGTGGGAACTAATTGCCATTGGATTTTTCTTAAATTTCAACATCTCAAGAGAAGTCCACAAAGGAAGAAGCCTCTTAATTGGAATAAAAATGAGAGTCCAAACACTTTGAGAGTTAAGAAAATACAAGTGAAGAATTTTTACAAACACATGCAAAGCATAGTATAGGACTTTAATTTTTTTAGCAAGCAAATTGTTTGTATTCTTTTGAGTTGGAAGTTGTAAACACAATTCTATTATTGGATTAATATTCCCTTTAGAGGGTGAGTCTATCGCAAAGGTCCATGGTGTCATTGAGCGTCACCATTAGGTGCGCCTAGCTTACTTTGAGGCCTTATAATTTACTTCTTTTAAAATTTTGGTGGATTAATTCTGTTATGTTTGTATTGAGAGTCACCTTCGTTTGTGTTTTAGAGTTTTCATGACAAGAAATACTTGTAGAGTGCATTGGGGTCATGTTCTGGTTAGGAAAGTCTTGATACTTTAGTAGTCTTAGTGATGCACCTCAGTTTCCTAAGAATTCCCTATAGTGTGCTAAACTTGTTATTTCCTAATTTGAAAACCTATTATACAAGAGTCAAAGATGTCTTTACACTTAATGCATCACAATGACAATGAATCCAGGGAAAACAAATCTGATTTGGGAAAAACAATTTGGATGAAATTAAATCTTTGAAAATTAACACCAAGGTTCAATTTGCCATTGTGGAAGAAGAGTTAAAGACCTTGAGGTAGAAGGATATATAATGAAAATAAAAAACAAGTAAATGAAGTTCTTTCAAGGGACTCATTATGGGGAGGAGAAGCAAGAAAAAAATAGCTCGAGAGTAGTTGATTATTATCAACCCGACCCCTTAGCCAGACATAGACGAGATAAAAAGGTAAAAGAAAGAATGGCAGATCTTCCTCATTTCTATGGAAAAGATAATGTAGATATTTTTTTAAATTGGAAAATGAAAGTTGAACAACCTTTTGATGGCTAGTGAGTGAGGAGAGGAAAGTTCCTTTGGCCACCCTTAGTTTACAGGGTCATGCTATGCAATAGTGAACTACACTTGTAAGAGATAAAGGTCTGCACCAGGAGCCTTCCATAATTTATTGGAATGATCTAAATAGTGCTATTAGACGTAGACATATTCCATCTTATTATCATCAAGAATTAATGGATAAATTTCATAGATTACATCAAAAGAACTGAGTATTGAGGAATATAGGCAGAAAATTCTGAACATAAGCCTCGCCGGTAAAATAGACATGCTCACCTTCATCTCCAGGGTTTGCAAAAACGAATCGCTAGGTAGTGTAGGAACCTACGGTAGCCACACCTACCTCCGATCACCGGTTTTCACAATTTCCAGTGAGGACAACAAGTTCGTAACCGTAGGGTGCGACACTTTCGGCTATCTCAACAGTTTCCGCAACGGTACGGAATCTTCAACGGGGTGCTTGACGAGATGCAACAGCTTAGAGAGCGTTGAAAGCATGCAGAGAAGCGGAACCTGTACGGGCATAGGGTGTTGCCAGGTGGACATTCCTCCTCGTATGAACAATATCAGTTTCCAAGCATTCACCTTCAACAATTTCAATTCCACTTCCGATTTCAACAAGTGCGACTACTCCTTTGTGGTCAAAAACGGCAACTACACTTTCTCCGTCGATCATTTGGAGGGCGTCCCTTTCGATATGGCACCCACTGTCATGGATTGGAGCGTTGGAAACGACAAGTGCGACGCTTCCATGCTTAAAGCAGATTATGCATGCAAGAGTGATAACAGCGATTGCGAGGACT
>Ga0099825_1007947_pt1 | contig 12737 bp, 6 predicted proteins | sample SiratroredBW_FD_76838 | JGI IMG/M metagenome (GOLD analysis project Ga0099825, IMG submission 76838) | Root nodule microbial communities of legume samples collected from California, USA - Siratro red BW | ecosystem: Host-associated > Plants > Roots > Nodule | place: USA: California | collected...
AGAATTCATTCGAAAAATTATTTTTAAAAGACAAATATTAAATTCAAATTTATTTTTATTTATTTATTATTAGTATTTTTCTAAAAAGATAAATAAAATAAAATCAAAAGAAAATAAAATTTAAGTTAAAAAGAAAATAAGGTGAATTATTATATAGAGAATGAAAAAAAAAAATGGTAGTGGTATGAATGAAAATAAAAGTGTTAAGAGGTTAATGGGTTACGCCTTTTTTTTTAAAGCTAGATCAGGGCAAAGATGTCAAAATGCAAAAGTGGGAGTGCAACTATGAAGACTAGGGGTGCAAACAACCACAATGGACCCAACCGTGAGCCCAAAACTCCATTTCTAATGTGGGGTGTTGTATAACAAACTAAGAAGTGTAAAACGTTTCTAGGCTTAAGAAAACACACTAAGGCCCAAAAAAAAACTCAAAACCCTAATTTTCCCACCCTTATCTCTTTTCCTCAACACATTCAAGACTAACCTAAACCTAAACCTAAGTAGAGGAGCGGCGGTAGGAGGCAGTGATGGTGCTGGAGGGTTTGGTATTGCAGCTGCAGGCAAGGCATCTTAGGTTAGAGGTGCAACAACTGTTTGTCTCACCGTCGCGGAGGTTATGGAAGTTATTGTGGGAGGCTATTGAGATGCGACAACGACGTTCAGTGATGCTCGGTTTAGGAGTAGTGGTGGCTGCTTGCGCACAAACAGTGGAAGGAGTAGGGTTACAAGGATGGCGTCGACTGTGGTTTATAGCATGCGGTGATTGGTGGCGGCATCATGGTATGGTGGAGGTGTGGTAAGGCAAGGTGCAGTGCTGAGTTTGATGGCTATGGGAGAGGGTTGGACGGCGGCGACTTGAGGTAGTGAGGATCTAGGGTTTGACGACGGCAGCTAAGGCTAACCAAGACATGTGACGAGGCTTGAGGGGCTGGAATATAGTTGGTACGGGACAGATGTAGTAGAGTAGAGGAATGAGGATTGGCGGCTTGTATAATGGAGGAGATGGTGGCGGCTTGGGGCGTTTTGAAGATGAGGCACGGTGAGGTGCAGGTTGGCTTGCATGGTGGCGGTGTGGTGGCTAGGTGTTGGTAGGGGGCATTATGGAGTTGGTAGTGAGGTTTACACCAAGTTACCTTTTAATACTAGAAACAATAATTAATAAATTGATAACAGAGAAATTTCTTCTTTATCTTTATTCCTTAGTTAGAGAACTTTAATCCTGTCAACTTGAACAGAGCTCTTGAAAACCCAATACATGGAAGAATGCATAGAAAATGATGAATTTTATTATTTAAAAATAAGAATTTTTTTATATTAGTATGTAAAAATACAATACAAAAGGAACTTTTTTATTTTTTAATCTTTATATGAAATGAAATCATAAGATGATGAAGCAACAAGAAACATCACAGGAAGATAAAAACATAGAACTTACAAATTTCTAGGATCCGTATAAAATTTTAAAATACAAACCGTTCTTTTTGTTCTATTTGAGAGGTTTATTCATCTTTAACTTGAGACCTCAATTCATCTTTAAGTCGAGATATCTCCATGGCTATATTTACATTCTAAGATGAGGTAGACCGTGGAGCATAACCAAAATATTGTCTCAGACCCACACCATACCTAGCAGTTCCTTAGTGCCCATAGCAGTAGTCAATATATCTTGTCTTCCTTGAATGACAAAACTGCCTTGGGAGCTCTGCTCTACTAGAGAATCCAGTGAAAAAAAAGAATACAATATATCAACATTGTATAATAGTAAGACATTAGAATTCATAAGTAAATTGTTATTAACTTACAATGCGTTGGGCAATCTCATAAGCCTCAGCTGATGTCATCTGTTCTCCAGGTTTAGTCCTAGCCAACTTCCATTTCTCATGTCGATTAGGAGGGAATGGAGGAGAAATGACTTCATCTGAACCTGAGACTTCTCTTAATCTTTGCAATTTTTCATCCATTATTTTCTTTTCTAATAAATCATAGCCCCCCGAGACAACTGGTGGGGGGTGACATTCCTCCACTGAATGTCTTGTGCTTTCTTCCTCTTCTCCTACACAATAAATCAAAAGTTTTGTTGCCAAGTCATATTATTTAATGAAATTATGATGGATAAAACAAACCTGCCAAGAAGGATCCTTTCTAGATTGGACAAATTGTGTCCAAGTCTCTTCATCAATAGTATATTCCTCACATGGGGACTTTCCCTTGAGGTGACCCAAGACGTATCACTTGGTCAAGTTTATCTTGAAATTTCTCCATTTGATAGGAATAGATGACATAATTTTCTTTCTTATGTATGGAGATGTTTCAAACTCAATATATGACGATTGAAATGAGAAAAATTAAATTATTTGGAAAACTTAAGAAAAGGAGTCGCCACCATAGTTTATTAGGAAAAACTATGGAAAAACCATAAAAATGATAAAGCAAGTTTGCGAAAACTGGATTTTAGGTCTGGCAGTCGGTTACGTGGAGGGAAAGTGTTAGCACCCCCACACGCCCGTCCTAAGATGGTATCTTTAATTAAATAAATAAAATGAGTGTAATTTTCAAAAATCTTTATTTTCTCACAAAAAATAAAAATAAAAACAAATAAAATATTTTTCATTTTTGGAAGGGGGCCCGACAAGGTTTAAGCTTGCTCCTACATATCTCCATCAGAGATGAAGAATCAGGGTTACGTAGTTCTTTTAGAAAATTTGATTGTTGAGGTGTTTAATATTTCTTAGTTTTGAGAGTTTTTTTATATTTTTGTATTATTTTTGTCAAACTTCATTTTGGATATCGTTAGATGCGTACGACCTTTTGATAATCCAAAAGAAACTAAAAATCTTTCAAATTAAATCCCATGATGCGGACGATTATTTAGGAATTAAAAATTTATTTCAAAATTCAAAAAGAAATTAAAATATTTCAAATTAAATCTGGTATTTTCTTTTAGGAGTAACAATGTTTCAGTATTAATAAAAGTTTGTGTTTTCATTTCCAATTTTTGTTTTGCCTATTTATTTCCGTAAAAATTGAATAATGCAAATATGAGAATGCTTGTTTTGAAAATAATTATTCCAATATTTCGTATCCAAATTTCACAGACCCCGATGTTAATATGGAAAATTAAGATAATTCAAAATTAGGAAATTGAAAATTAGGAAAAGGAGTCGCCACCACAGTTTATCCGGGAGTCAGTTACATGTGGGAAAGGTATTAGCACCCTCATAACTCCCGTCCTAAGACGGTACCTTTATTTAAATAAATAAAATGAGTGTAATTTTCAAAATGTTTATTTTCAACAGAAGTGAAGATAAAATCAAACAAAAATATATATTTTTTATTTTTAGGGGACCTGACAAAGTTTAACCTTGCTCCTATGTATTTCCATTAGGATGGAAAATCAGGGATACGTAGTTCTTTGGATAAAATTTGATTGTTGAGGTGTTTAATATTTTTTAGTTTTGAAAGTTTTCTTTATTTTTTATTATTTTTCTCAAACTTCATCTTGGATATCGTTAGACGCGTACGACCTTTTTCATAATCTCAAAGAAATTAAAAATCTTTCAAATTAAATCCCATGACGCAAATGACCATTTAGGAATTAAAAATTTATTTAAAAATCCAAAAGAAATTAAAATATTTCAAATTAAATCTCATGATGCGGACGGTCATGTAGGAATTAAAAATTTATTTAAAAATCCAAAAGAAATTAAAATCTTTCAAATTAAATCCCATGACGCAGACGACTATTTAGGAATTCAAATTTTATTTAAGAAAATGAAAAAGAAATTAAAATCTTTCAAATTAAATCCCATAATGCAGATGACCATTTAAGAATTCATTCAAAAATTTATTTTAAAAATCCAAAAAGAAATTAAAATTTTTCAAATTAAATCCCATGACGTGGATGACCATTTAGGAATTCATTCAAAAATTTATTTTTAAAAGACAAATATTAAATTCAAATTTATTTTTATTTATTTATTATTAATATTTTTTCTAAAAAAGATAAACAAAATATAATCAAAAGAAAATAAAATTTAAGTCAAAAAGAAAATAAGGTGAATTATTATATAGAGAGTCAGAAAAAAATGGTAGTGGTTTATAAATCAAAATAAAAGTGTTAAGAGGTTAATGGGTTACGCCTATTTTTTTTTTAAGCTAGATCAGGCAAAGATGTCAAAATGCAAAAGTGGGAGTGCAACTATGAAGATTAGGGGTACAAACAACCACAATGGGCCCAACCTTGAGTCCAAAACTCCATTTCTAACGTGGGGTGTTGTATAACAAATGAAGAGGTGTAAAACGTTTATGGGCTTAAGAAAACACACTAAGGCCCAAAAAAAAACTCAAAACCCTAATTTTCCCACCCTTATCTCTTTTCCTCGTCACTAACCTAAACCTAAACCTGAGTAGAGGAGCGATAGGAGGTAGTGATGGTGTTAGAGGGTTTGGTATTGTGACTGCAGGCAAGGCGTCTTAGGTTAGAGGTGCAACGACTGTTCGTGTCACCGTCACGGAGGTTGTGGAAGTTATCGTGGGAGGCTATTGAGATGCGGCAGCGACGTTCGGTGATGCTGCGGTTTGGGAGCAGTGGTGGCTGCCTGCGCACGAATAGTGGCAAAAGTAGGGTTGCAAGGATGGTGTCGACTATGGTTTACAGCATGCGGTGATTCGCGTCAAAATTATGGTATGGTGGGGGTGTTTGGAGGTGCGGTAAGGTGCAAACGAGGTGCGATGGTGAGTTTGTTGGCTATGGGAGAGGGTTGGGCGATGACGGCTTGAGGTAGTAAGGATTTAGGGTTTGACGGTGGCGGTTAAGGCTAACCAAGACATGTGACGAGGCTTGAGGGGCTGGAATATAGGTGGTACGGGACGAATGTAGTGGAGTAGAGGAATGAGGATTGGCGGCTTGTATAATGGAGGAGATGGTGGCGGCTTGGGGCGTTTTGAAGATGAGGCACGGTGAGGTGCTGGTTGGCTTGCATGGTGGCGGTGTGGTGGCTAGGTGTTGGTGGGGGGCGTTATGGAGTTGATAGTGAGGTTTACACCAAGTTACCTTTAAGTACTAGAAACAATAATTAATAAATTGATAACAGAGAAATTTCTTCTTTATCTTTATCCCTTAGTTGGAGAACTTTAATCTTGTCAACTTGAACAAAGCTCTGGAAAACCCAATACATGCAAGAATGCATAGAAAATGAAGAATTTTTTTATTATTTAAAAATAAGAATTTTTTTATATTAGTATGTAAAAATACAATACAAAAGGAACTTTTTTATTTTTTAATCTTTATATGAAATGAAATCATGAGATGATGAAGCAATAAGAAACATCACAGGAAGATAAAAACAGAGAACTTACAAATTTCTAGGATCCATATAAAATTTTAAAATATAAACCATACCTATACTGGTTCTTCTAGAATGAGTCTCATTTCTAAATGCTCTTTGCTTCTCAGTTTTAAATTGACTTCTCCTTTCTAAATGCTCTTTGCTTCTCAATTTTAAACTGAGTGTTGACAGTAAGATAGGGAGATCGATATTCTCTTTTCTCCTTCTCAATTTTTTTGTGTGCTCTCTTTGTGCTCCTCTTTTTTTGCTCTCAATGATTTATTTTTTTTTTCTCTAAGTGATCAGTAGATCTTTTTAACATAAGAGTAGTTACCACCTAAGTGAATCCTCTTTTTTTATTATTTTATTTATTTTTATTCTGAAATTAGTTCAAAGCAGTTTTGAAAGATTGAATCTTTCTTTTTTCTTTTTTTTATTATTATTAAAGATGAAGTGTAGATGAATATGGGATGAAACAGTTTGAAAACGGTCATATTTATTTTTATTTTTTATTATTGTGAAATGGAGAACATAGGTGGTTTAGAGCAGTTTTAAGATTAACTGATTCTCTTTTTATTATTATTATTATTATTATTATCTTTATTTTTTTGTGGGAAGTTGAGATTGAGTGGGAAGTTATAGACAGTTGAGGGAATTTTTTTTTAATTTGTATTTTTTCAAATTCTTCTATTATTTTTTTTTTAGTTCTTTTCTTTTATTTTTTAAAGAGAGGTGTTTTGGAATATCTCATTATCTATTCTTTCGCTCATATTTTATCTCTCGATCAATCTTGCACAATTTTGAACAATCTTAAACATAACATAGCTCACAGAACCAAATCATCAATTTTTTTATATTTTTTATTTTAATTTTTTATATTATTATTTATTATTACATAAGAAACCCTTTATTCACATTTTTTTATTTTAATTTAATTTTAAAAAAATATTTACCCGGACGAAATCGACTGTTGACAAACATCCCAATCCTTTTATTTGGACAATCTAAATATATATATATATATATATATATATATATATATATATATATATATGTGTGTGTGTGTGTGTGTGTGTGTGTGTGTGTGTGTGTAACCAAAGCATTTAAAAATTTTCATTTTTCTTATGCTTTCTTAAAAATTGGGTTTGGATGAAAAAGATAAAGAAGAAATTTTATTCCTATAAGGGATAAAGAGTGAAGAGTTTTAGAAGATGAAGAAGTAGAATTTATACTTTTTTTAAGATGAAGAGTTTTTAAAATCTTTTGAAGAAGAAGAATGAGAGGATTTAGAAGAATTACCTTGGTGTGGCTTTTCCTCTTCCTTCTTAACCTTAGTTGAAGCATTACATGTGTCGCATTTTTCAAAGGCCTTTCTCCTTTTTACTTGATTTTCCACTGTGGAAACTTGTTGGAAAATTTCACTCAAAGAATAATGATGTTGCAATTTTACCTCCTCTTAGACATCTTTGCTCAGGCCATTAAAAAAATATATCCATTTTTCTCTTTACACCATCCTCCAAGTCACATTTAATAAGGAGTATTTCTATCTCTTTATAATACTTTTAGACCCTTGCCTTAGCTTTTGAAGTTAACGAATCAAATCATTATTTCATGTAAAAGCATTAATCTTTTACTACTTTCTTCATGTTCACCCTTGTGATTGTGTCTTCTTCTCTTTTTGATGTGTAAATATCCTTTAAATCTTTCTCAAAATTTGTATAAGATCTTGAGGACCTTCTTTCTATTTTATCTCTTCTTGCATTCATAAGATTCTTTAATTGTTTCATTTGTTGCCTCATCTATTCAAGAATCTCTTGATCCTTAGGACTCAGACATCTCCAAAAATTCCCATGAAAACTTACAAAAAAAGTTCAAGACAAAAAAAGCCCCAAAAACTACCAAAAGAAGTGTAATGGTCAGTAAAAAAATGTCCTGATCACTCTCTAAGTGTTTTCACTCAAGTGTATGGGCTTAGAATCTAAAAGAAATGAACGAATATGAAAAGGTTAGCTACACTCAATTCAATCAAAAAGAGAAGTCCAAGTTATCTCAAATTATGTCCTAAAGTTCAAATCAAGAAATACTATCTCAAGTGAAAAGATGAAGCAAATCTAAGCGCACGAAACCTTTAAAATTCTGAAAATTATGAGACAAAATGAAAAGGAATCCAAAAACACAAAGTGAAATGATCAAAAAGAAAGGGCACACAAAACATTATACAACTTATATGACAAAATTGACTCAAATGCAAAAAGCTTGAAAAAGTCTCAAAGAAAGCCAAAATTCAAGCAAAAACTTTAGCCATTGGATTCATGTTAAATGTTCTTATAGAAGACACTTACAATATACACATCCAGAAAAAAACCCACACAAAATGGCTGAAATAATTCGTGCAACCCTGAGGGAAGTTAAAAAGAAAAATTATTCAAGAATTTAGTACAAACTACCCATTTTTGAGAGATTTTTGTTCTAAATTTTGCCAAATGTTTCTTTCGATTTTTTTTCAACTTTTCTTGGATTTTTCAACTTTTCTTGGATTTTTCAACACATATATGTTGCATTAATTCAAAGTAAGAACCCCATGAAATTTATTTTTGAGTTTATGATTCTTGAAAACAATTTCCAAAAGATAACCAAAGAAAAAAAATTACAACACTTGAATCTTAATGATTATGGGTTTCAAATCTTCCAAACATGTTATCTTAAGAAAACTTTCAAAATGATATTTTAAACTTTTAAAAACTCTAGAAAAAATTAAGAAAGAAATAAGAACTCAATGAAACAAAAAAGAATACAAGAACGCAAAATTAACCAAGCATCACTATAATACCCATTTCCTAGAAAAAAAAAGTTTGGCCAATTTTGAAGATTTGGACACAATGACTTGATTAATATAGTAAAGTTATGAAACAAAACAAAAAAAAAACATTGAAAACAACTTAAATATGATTCATCCAACGAGAAATCGAACAAGAAAATCAAAATTCACATCTAAATAGAATTGGGTTTCAAACTCATTCTTGAAGAACACTTACTTTGAATGTGATGAACACCTCCTTGGAATGGGCTGATCTTGTAGCTCTTGATACCGAATGGTATGACTTGATATGTATTTTTAGAATGTTGGGAGGATCTTTATCTACTCAAAAGTAGATGAAGGAGAAAACCTCCATGGGAGAAGAAACATTCAAGGCATAACAAGAAGCATTCATGAACATAGGAGATAATTACCATTCGGTAATGCAAGAAAATACATAAGGAAACAAGAAGAAGTAAAAGAATGAAAGTAAAAATGGATTAAAGAGTGGAAAAATGGAAGAACACACAACCTTTAATCAATAGTTCCAAGGATTCACCACTTCAAAAACTTCTCAAGATAAAAACCAAAACAAAATAAGAGACAACTCTAACTCTACAAATTCTTATGAAGAGATTTCATTCAATTTCAAATTCATTCTTATCATTTCAAAGAGAGAAACCATACATATATAGATGGAAATTTCATCCAAGAAAAGAAGAAGGGACGTGAAAGTGTAGTTAACTTTGTTAACTCACTTAACTACATTTAACAAAAGTAATCCCTTGAAATTAGGGAATGCACATGGTCGTTTCCTAGATTTAAGGAATTTAATGATTACAAAATGATTAATACAACAACAAAAGAACAAAGAAAATGATTTTTGAGGAAGGGAACTTAGTATAGGTACATTTGCGAAAAGATAGATTTTGTTCTTTGAGAAAATTCAAACTAAGTCCCAGAGGAGATGGTCCATTTAAAATCCATCGAAAAATTAATGATAGTGCATACTTGTTAGAAGTCCCAAAGGATTATGGAGTAAGCCTTGTATTTAATGTCTGTGATCTAACTCCTTTTGTAGGGATGAAGGTTGAAGACTGAGTATAGATAATTTTCAAGAGGGAGGGTATGATGAAGGACCATCCGGGACACTACATATTGGTCCAATCACAAGAAACATGGCCAAGAGAATGGAGAAGGAAGAAGACATGCAGAAGGCTTATGTTTTATGGAAAGTGATTTATTAAAAGATCTTCCTTCTTCATACATTTATGCAAAAATTGTATAGAGTATTATAGGATTTATTTTGGGCCTTGTATTTGGGCCAAAGAGTAGACTAGGTTGTCTTGAATTTTTGGGCCTTGTATTTGGGCCAAGTCCTAACCCTAAAAATAAGAAATCTAGTGCCTAGGGCAAGGGAGAAGGGCTTAGTTGGTGCCTTTCTAAGGCTTATGTAGTGCTAAAGTGGCACCTTCTTTCGGAGCTTAAGTGTGTCATGTCATCAATCCATGCCAAGGCCATATTTCACCTTGTCAATGGAGAAGATCCTATCCATTCTTAGCTTGACAAGCGCCAACTCCTCATTGGAGAGGCTTAGGTTAGGGTATGGGCTGCCTAAACTCTATAAATAGAAGCCTAATATAATTTAGTTTTTAGTTCTGAATAAGTAATGAAATACTGGTCAATTCTTGCCTCTTCACTCTTGTTAGAAAACTCTCTTAAGAGTAGTTTCTTTTCTAGACTTGCTCTTTTTTCCTTTTAAGTGTGTTGGTTCATCTTCATATTAATTCACACTCAAACTCCATTTCAAAACCTTCAAACTTCTGTATTTCTGTTGCACACTCATGAACTCACATCATCTACAACATTCATCCATCAAAGAAGCTAATTGAAGCATACAATGGAGCTAGAAATCGAAAGGTTTTATAGTTGTGTTCAATTAGAAAACTAGAAGAGAGTGCACAAATTTTGTATACATCTATGGAAAATAGTTCTCTATAGTGAGCAGGTATGATCTATTGATCACTACTAAGGAAATTTATGTATTTTAGCCAAGGGTGGCTTGTTAAAAAATACTTGCTTAAGCTCGGAGTGGATTGCGAAAGAATACTTTGTGAAGCAAAGAGTGACTTGTGAAAGAATACTTGGTTAAGCCAGGAGTAGCTTGTGAAAGGATACTTGGTTAAGCCAATTGTTACTGGTGAAAGAATACTTGGTTAAGCTAAAAGTGCCTTGAGGAAATAATACTTGAATAGGGTTAGCCAATAGTGGCTGGTAGCCAAAACAATATTCAAGGTGTTAACTAGGAGCAAATATGAGCCTGAATAATACTCAAGGGGTTAGCCAAGGCCATGAGTCTAAATAATACTCGTATTGTACTTTACTACACTAGTTTGCTTAGTGAAACTCAATCTATTGATTGAGAACTAGATGTAGCATGTGTGGTCAGATGAACCAGTATAAAAATACCTTGTGTATTTGTTTTTTCCCTTTATCTCTTTATATTGCATTGTATTATCGTATGTATTTGGGATGCTTGTGAGGATACATGTTTAAGACATTTTAGCCAAGTAAACTAGTTAAGCTATAAAGTGGGTTTGTTGTACTCTATTTGATGTAAAAGCCTCTATTTGATCATTTGTCATACAAAACTATCATATGAATATTTATCATCAGACCATATTTTCACAAAGGCTTTAAAAGTTAATCAAAAAACAATTCAACCCTTCTTGTTTTTTCCTATTTTCCATATCTTGTGAAATTATATTGTTTACCCTTGTCACTATTAGATATAATCTTAGGTGTGGACTAGTTATCTTCCAATCATATGTAAAAGCCTCATTTGATCATTTTTCATACAAAAGTATCATCTAAATACAAATTTTTACTGATGTATTATTTTTTATTAATGTTGCAGGTATTAAGGATATAAGGATTGTTGTTGTGGTATGAAACATCTTTATGGTATGGAGAATGAGAAATCACACTAGATTTAAAAAAAAAATGAACGTTTAAAGTGCTCACAATGAAATTCAATGGTATATAGAAAAAAAATAAGTAATTGTTATAAGAAAAGAACAAATAATGATGTTACAAATTTTGGTATTTTGATATTTAAACGAGGCCAAGAAAAGATATTAAAGTTTGTCAAGTTAATTGGTTGAGGTCAAGTGCAAAGCGGGTTAAAGTCAACACGAATGATGCTGCTCGAGTTTGTTCAAGATATGCAGATGGTAATGGCGTATTTCAAGATAGTCATGGGGGAATACATTGGGGTTTCTCTACCTATTTTGACTATTGAGAATGTATGCATCCTTGGTTTTAAAAGGCTATGGCTTGAATATGATTCTATGATGGTCATTCATGCTTTTTCTAATAAACTACTTGTTCGTTAGAGTTTGAGGGGTAAATGGTTGAAGAGCACTCAAATATATAGTGAGATGAATTTTAAAGTTTCACACATTTATAGATAAGACAATAGGTATTAGCTAATTTTGGAATCGTTAATAAGTAGGATTTTACTTAGTTTAATGTTTTTGCATCTTATTATTAGTATAGATTTTTCTGGAAATAGGTTTGGCCTTGCAAAATTTAAATTCGGTTGATTAGTTTTATAGGAGTATTGTTTGTTTCTCAATTGGTTTGATTTAGTTTTCATGTGTTTGTATTTAACTTTTCTTTTTATAGTTTTTACATATGACACATGATTGATGACTTTGAGGTAAGTAGAATGTGAAAATTTCATAATAAAGCTTATGTGAGTTTAGTAAATTATTTAAAAAGTATTAATATTGATGTTATGATTAATACTCAAAGAAACCAATTTATTTATTAACTTTGTGTAATACCCTAGAAAATAGCTGTGGAATAAAAATTAACCTAGAATTTAATTTTAGAGATAAATAAGATAATACCTATTTTTTTTAACAGAAGAGTTGTTTAAGTAAATAAAAGATAATTATTTACTTTTTATTTTTATAGTAACCACCAACTCTCTCTCCCTAAAAAGATATTCTGTTTTACTCTAATAAAAACTACCAACTCTCTCTCTAAGATATTCTATCTCTCTAAGAAGATATTATATTTTATTCTAATAAAAATCACCAATTCTCTCTAAGAAGATATTTTATTTCTCTAAAAAGATATTCTGTTTTATTTTAATAAAAACTACCAACTCTCTCTTTTTAAGAAGATATACAGTTTTATGAAAACCACCATCTCTCAAACAATTTCTCTTTAAAGTTTCTACCTTCTCTCTAGATTTGTGATCTCATATGTTATCAGATTGACAATCATAGGACACTCCTAGATTCCTAGCGTTGAGTAGTTCAAGAGTGTCCGATCAGATTCTTAAACAAAGTTACGTTGTCTGTGATTTTAGGGTTTTTGAGTATCTCTACTCTATAGAGGTAAGGGAAGCTAGTTGCATGTATGTTTTTATAAATGTTTGTCTCCTTTGAAATATAAAATTTATTTATTTTGTGAATTTGGGTAAGGGAAGCTAGTTTGAATATTTTTAATAAATATTATAATTACTTTTTTTATTATATATGAATTTGAATTGAATGGAATGAATGTTTATGAATGGTACGATGTAGTATCAATGTTTGTGA
>Ga0099825_1007948_pt1 | contig 12735 bp, 11 predicted proteins | sample SiratroredBW_FD_76838 | JGI IMG/M metagenome (GOLD analysis project Ga0099825, IMG submission 76838) | Root nodule microbial communities of legume samples collected from California, USA - Siratro red BW | ecosystem: Host-associated > Plants > Roots > Nodule | place: USA: California | collected...
TAATAAAAACTAATTACTCTCTTTTTTTTTTTTTGTTCTTTAAAAAAAAAAGAAACCCCTTCCCCCTCATTTTTTTTTTTTCTTTTTTTTTTTTTTTTTTTTTTTTTTTTTTTCAACATTAGAGCACAGCTCGGGAAAGCTTACCAGACCGCCGGGGTGCTTTTTGAAGTTCTCTGTGCCGTTAACAAGACTGAGAAAGTCGAAGAAGTAGCTCCTGAGGTCTGTCTTGATTAATATGTACAGTACATTTTCATTTTCATCTTGTGGACAAACGTAGCTTGACGCATAAGTTTTTTTGGAAGGGTATAAATGACAGCAGTAATTTTGTGCATTCAGATCATTGCGGCTGCTAGAGATGTCCAGGAAAAGACGGAGATATATGCACCTTTCAACATTATTCCCTTGGACTCAGCCGGGGCTTCTCAGCCTATTATGCAGCTCGAAGAGGTATCCTTTGGCCGCGATAGATGTTTAGTGTTTGTATTTTGTTTGGCTTTGTACTGAATTCTTTGGTCATCTTTCCATGGTTTAGATTAAGGCAGCTGTTTCGGCCTTCTGGAATACTCGTGGCCTGAATTGGCCAACTTTATTTGAGCAACAAAGGCAGAGAAATGGTGATTTGGATCTGCTTGATTGGCTTAGAGCCATGTTTGGGTTCCAGGTATGTATTCTACTCCCAAATAGAAATGGATAGGAAAAGGATTATGACTGTATGTTAATCTTTTTGGTTTATTTTGGTTCAGAGGGACAACGTCAGGAACCAGAGAGAGCATTTAATCCTACTTCTTGCTAACGCTCACATAAGGCTAAACCCCAAACCTGAGCCCCTTAACAAGGTATGTAGCTATATCTCGCATCTTCCTGTACTTAGCATATCATTTATAGGTTCAATAGAGATAAACCAGAAATAAAGAGAACTCCCGTCTTCATTTAGTTATCAGGGTATCTTGCTTTGCTTTTGAGCCTTGGCTAAATTTCACTGTATTTTGATTTTCTTAAACAACTGCAGCTTGATGATCGCGCCATTGATGCAGTGATGAATAAGCTGTTCAAGAATTACAAAACGTGGTGCAAATTTTTGGGACGAAAACATAGCTTACGGTAAGATATAACAGTTTCTCCTTTACAAAACAATTTTCCTACCTTTTCGTATCATATTTTTTTAAGAATAAATCTGAAAATATTTACGCTAACGTGACTATGGTATTCTTTCATGCAGATACCCTCAAGGTCATCAAGAGATACAACAAAGGAAGTTACTTTATATGGGCTTGTATCTTCTCATATGGGGTGAAGCATCCAATGTTCGCTTCATGCCAGAGTGTCTTTGCTACATATTTCATAATGTGCGTACACATTTTTTGAGTGTTACAATATCTTGCGCCAGAATGTATTTGCAGATGAACTGTGACGTTTTTATTTTATTTGTTAGTTATTTTTCTGCACGTACTAATAATAGTGAACTATAACTTCAGATGGCGTATGAACTTCATGGTTTATTGGCTGGAAATGTCAGCATTGTTACTGGTGAAAACATCAAACCTTCTTATGGTGGTGATGATGAGGCATTCTTGCGCAAGGTTATAACTCCAATATACCGAGTAATAGAAAAGGTATGGTTTTTCTGATATTGGATCATCAACTTACGTCAGGTACTTTTCTTCTCGGTGATGAGTTATTACCCTGCTAATCAATACAGGAAGCCGAGAAGAGCAGACATGGAGCAGCTCCTCACTCAGCCTGGTGCAACTATGATGATCTAAATGAATATTTCTGGTTCGTTTGCCTTTAGGATTTTATTTCTTATTGAAACTGACTTCCTTTGGCCTGTTTCATCTTTCAGTTATTGCCGTTGCTGTTTTAACTTCCGCTGCATTTGGTTTCAGGTCACCTGATTGCTTTTCTCTTGGATGGCCCATGCGTGATGATGGTGAATTTTTTAGATCAACATTTAATATGACACAGGTATTTATTCTCTTAGGAGTTGCTTGCCTGAATGCAAGATATTTATTTAGTCCAATGCTTATATGAATTCCATAGCAGGGAAGGAAGGGTGCTCCAAAAAAATCTGGAAGAACTGGCAAAACAAATTTTGTTGAGACCCGATCATTCTGGAACATCTTCCGCAGTTTTGATCGTCTTTGGACCTTCTATCTGCTAGGTTTGCAGGTATTTGTTTTCGACAGAAGAAGTGATTATGTCATCATGTCCCTTGATTGTTGCTCTGACAAGATCATAACATTCTTATTGCAGATGATATTCATTATTGCCTGGGAAGATATTTCGTTGTTGGATATCTTTCAGAAAGAGGTCTTATATAATCTCTCTAGCATATTCATTACAGCAGCCATTCTGCGCTTACTTCAAAGTATGATAACTCAAGTTTCTCTGTATAATTTATCATACTATTATCAGAAGCACTAGTTTCAGGAGTTTTTTCTTTTCGCTGGTTTTTTGTTTAAGCTTGTAGTTGAAGAAGTGACATTGCATTTGTTCATTTTTATTTTGATTTAGGTATCTTGGACCTGGCTTTGAACTTTCCAGGCTATCATCGTTGGAGATTCACTGATGTCCTACGAAATTTTCTCAAAGTCGTTGTTAGCCTTTTTTGGGTTATTGCTCTTCCACTCTTCTATGTGCATTCCTTCAAGGATGCCCCTAACTTTATGAAGAATCTGCTTTCCTTTCTTCAACGTATAAAGGGGATTCCACCATTGTATATGTTTGCCGTTGCAGTTTATCTGCTTCCAAATTTACTAGCAGCTGTTCTCTTTCTTTTCCCCATGCTTAGGCGTTGGATTGAAAACTCAGACTGGCACATAGTTAGATTTCTCTTATGGTGGTCACAGGTAGTGTGTCTTCTGATTTCATATTAACTTCGCGTTTAACTAATTCTCTTCATTATAAATTATTCTAGTGGTATGATGCTTGTTTCAGTGAACTTTACTGTTTCAATGTACTTTATTGTTTCAATGTTGAAATTAATGCATATACCCCCACCTGATTATAGAAATAAGTAGGAAGCAATTTTTTTGAGTCATTGATTAAATTTCTAACATAAATGGATAATCATCATGCAGCCAAGAATATATGTGGGAAGAGGAATGCATGAGAGTCAATTTGCTCTCCTAAAGTGAGTTTTGCAGAATAATATGTTATCCGAGTTACTTAAGGTCTGTGCTCCTCTTATTTGTATTAAACTTTTTCATCATCTATTCTTTTAAAATTTCAGATACACTCTTTTTTGGCTGATTCTTTTGGCTGCTAAATTTTCATTCAGCTTTTTTGTACAGGTAATTATTACAATGGTTGTAGTTATTTTCTTGATAATGTCTTGTGATTTTATTGAGCCTCTTTATTACTGTTTTTTCTTTAGATCAAACCTCTGGTTAAGCCAACTAAGGACATAATGAGTATTCGGCATGTTGATTTTGCTTGGCATGAATTTTTCCCAGAAGGTAGTTTTCTGCACATTTTCTGAGTCCATTGCAACTTCCTGTAAACTTTATTGATCTAACATGTCTGGTCTATGCAGCTCAAAATAACTATGGTGCAGTTATTGCACTATGGGCCCCTGTACTTATGGTGTGTATGCTATATTTGGTGGTTATACTCACGTATATTAATCTTTTCATTTGATTGGGATAAATTTTTCAGTGTAAACATCTCAGGTTACATTTTGAATGCAGATTTATTTCATGGACACTCAAATTTGGTATTCCATCTTTTCAACTATTTGTGGTGGTGTTATTGGAGCCTTTGATCGTCTAGGAGAGGTTACTGTCAATATATCTTATTTATATATCTGGAGAGAAGTTGCGAATTAGCTATTTCATTCGTTTTCTTTAGTTTTGGAAAACATTAATGCATAAATTTTTTTTATGAAATCTTGAAGTTTCCAAACGGTAAATACACTTGAATCTCCCTTTTCATTTTCTGGAAGAACTTGACACTGGAAAAGTCACGGAATAAAATACATATAATACTTCAAATCACAATGTTTTACCAATCATTTTTAATGTTGTTATCAATTTCTTACACAGATACGCACTTTGACCATGCTGAGATCGCGGTTCCAGTCATTGCCTGGTGCATTCAACACGTACTTGGTTCCTACTGACATGAAGCAGAAGAAGAAATTTTCTTTATCGAAGCGATTTGACGAGGTTTCTATCACATCTTCACTTTGCTGCTAACTACAGTAAACTAAATATAACTATTTACCCCCACTTATGATTCCGTGTTTGTATAGATTTCTGCAAGCAGAAGGAGTGAAGCTGCTAAATTTGCTCAATTATGGAATGAAATTATTTGTAGTTTCCGTGAGGAAGATATCATAAGTGATAGGAAAGGCCACAGAACCAAACTCTTTAGTTACCTTTTTTTCCATAAATCCTATCTTCTATTCTTTCTCCTTCATATTTTGATTTGTGACCCATCACCTACTAAGGACTAACCTATGATAGTATCACTGCAGGGAGATGGATCTTTTGATGGTTCCATACTCATCAGATCCAAGCTTGAAAACAATTCAGTGGCCACCTTTTTTGCTTGCAAGCAAGGTCTGTGTAATTCAATTTTCAATATGCTTGTGTTAGTTACCAGTTCATATAATTGGCTCACTGTCTACATTTGCAGATTCCTATAGCACTGGACATGGCAGCTCAGTTTCGAGGAAAGGACTCCGATCTTTGGAAGCGCACATGTGCAGATGAATATATGAAGTGTGCTGTGATTGAATGCTATGAATCATTTAAAAACATCCTGCATGCTTTGATAGTAGGAGAAGCTGAAAAGAGGTAGCTTTCAGTATCTTTTCCTATCGATGTTTGTCCATTTTAGTTTACAGTTCATACAAGAAGCATCATCAATGTAAGATTATAAATAATCGTAACCATGTTTTTTTTTATGTAGAAAAACTGTGATCCAGTTTTATTAGCATTCTATCCAGCTTTCTTTTCCCAAGTTTTTTTGTGTGAAGACTATACTTTGGCTCTTACTGTTTCTAATTCACGAAAGCAATTAGTCTTTTTGACGTGCATATACTTTTCACTTATATATCTATTTAAATTTTAATTTTCTGCCTTGATTACTTGACTCAAGATAAATGAAGGAACATATGGTCCACTCCATTAAAATGTATGTCATTATCATTAGGCTTAATTCTTTGTGATGGAACAGGACAATCTCTGTCATCATTAAGGAAGTTGAAAACAGCATCTCTAAGAATACACTTCTCACAAATTTCCGAATGTGGTTTTTGCCTTCCCTTTGTAAGAAGTTTGTGGAGCTTGTGGAAATCTTGGTGAGTTATTTAAAGAAAACTAATCATATATAACCTTTGTAGTCTTAAATGGTTTCTTGTAACTATCCTCTTTGTCTGCTTACATATCCTTTTCTGATTACAGAAAGAAGCAGATGCATCCAAGCAAGGTACAGTGGTGGTCTTATTGCAAGACATGTTAGAAGTCTTTACACGTGATATGGTGGTAAATGAGAACAGGTTGGTTAACTTAACTGCACTGAATTTGGAATATAATAATTCGTATGTTTCTTCCGTTAATAATAATAATGTGTGTTTTTCATACTGTGATGTTCATCAGTGAATTGGCAGAACTTTATCATAGTAGTAAGGATACTGGAAGGCAACTTTTTGCTGGTACAGATGCAAAACCAGCTGTATTATTCCCTCCTGTACTTACAGCACAATGGGACGAACAGGTAATAATAATAATAATTATTATTGTTATTTACAGTTTTCTTTATTATTAACTTCTCAGATACTTCGGTGACGAATAATTTTGGATTTTCAGATTAGACGTCTTTATTTACTTTTGACGGTGAAGGAATCTGCCATTGAGGTTCCAACAAACCTTGAAGCACGCAGAAGGATTGCATTCTTTACCAATTCATTGTTCATGGATATGCCACGTGCTCCACGAGTCCGAAAAATGCTATCCTTCAGGTTAGTTGAAGACTGGATTTTGATGAAATGCTTGAGTGCAGAACCACTCAGCAGCAGGAGTATTTTTAATCATTTCGAAATGAGTTGCATATAAGAGCAATAAAAAATAAATGTAACTCCCTAGGAAAATAATAAGTCACTACCTGTCTATTCAGCTATCTAGACATTAATTCCCATGGAATAGAAACCATTTCCAATAAGGTCTGACGCTTGGTTCTTGTACAGAACTTATGGCCGTTAAGATGCATGCATATGTGATAAATATGTCATGTATAATAAACTGCAGGAACATTATCCTATTCTGGTAACTTATTCATATTGAATATTGAAATCCTTCCAGAGTATTTGTGACCGTCAGGGTTAATCTCTTAATTCTTATTACGCAAGTTATCTTTTCCTGGTTTGTTTAACATTTTATTTCTAAAGCAATTTGTGATGCATTGGTGTTGAATCTGATGTGTTCCGATGTTGTCTTGAGCTTATAAATAGCGTTTTGCTTTTTGTTTTCAGTGTCCTTACTCCGTACTACAGTGAAGAGACTGTCTACTCGAAGAATGACCTTGAGGTTGAAAATGAAGATGGCGTGTCGATCATATATTACCTGCAAAAGATCTACCCTGGTCTGTAACAACTATCACTATATATCTTGACTGTGATTTGCTAGTAGCAAAAGGACTGGCTAAATTGTAGTTATCTTACCAGATGAGTGGAATAACTTAATGGAACGTCTTGGTTGTAAGAAAGATAGTGAGATATGGGAGAAAGATGAACACATATTGCAGCTACGTCACTGGGCCTCGTTACGAGGACAAACTCTTAGCAGGACAGGTAACGGTGACTTCTACCCTCTCCATCGCCACAAACAGGATTTGGTTATTAATAGTTTTCCTCTTGTACGTGTACATTAATGCAGTTAGGGGAATGATGTACTACCGGCGAGCTATTAAGCTTCAGGCTTTTCTTGATATGGCAAATGAAAAGGGTAAATGTGATTTTCTTTTATTCCAAGCTATTTGAGATTAGTCTAGTTGCTTGCTACTGTGGCAATGGCAAGCTTGTGTTCTATAGTTTTTTCAAAGGTTTATATACAACTATCACTTATATGAAATTTATTACTTTGTTATATTCTTCATGGTAATAGACAACAAAGTAGTTCTCTACCAAGAATAGATGATTCTATGGTTTTATGTTATCTTGTGGACAGAGATACTTGATGGCTATAAAGCTGTTACTGTTCCGTCCGAGAATGATAAAAAGAGCCATAGATCCTTATATGCCAGTTTAGAGGCGGTTGCAGACATGAAATTTACATACGTCGCTACCTGTCAGAACTATGGGAATCAGAAGCGTAGTGGAGATCGCCGTGCGACTGACATTTTGAATTTGATGGTTAAGTATGTTCTCCAATTCGTGAATTGAACTTAGTTCAAATGTAATATATATTTGCGTTTGGCTTCTGTAATCCGCTTGATTTAAGAATATAATATCCAGTTCTTCATTTGTAGCAATCCCTCACTTCGTGTGGCTTATATTGATGATGTTGAAGAAAGAGAGGGAGGGAAAGTTCAGAAAGTTTATTACTCTGTACTAGTCAAAGCTGTGGACAATCTTGACCAAGTAAATGCATAACGATTCAGGAAGTTAATTACTTTGTTGTTAACATATAATTTATGGTTTTAATATTTTCTCTGAAGGAAATATTTCGAATAAAACTGCCGGGTCCAGCAAAGATAGGAGAAGGGAAGCCTGAAAATCAAAATCATGCCATCATTTTTACAAGAGGCGAAGCTCTTCAGACTATTGACATGAACCAGGTAAAGCATTATAAACATTTCTTAAGTGAAAATCATTATAAACATTGACCTGTTGAAACGGTGCAAATTTCTTCAAGGATAATTACTTGGAAGAAGCTTTAAAAATGCGCAATCTTTTGGAAGAGTTTAATGAAGATCATGGGGTGCGACGACCTACAATATTAGGTGTTCGTGAACATATCTTTACTGGCAGGTCTGATGAATTTATTCACATACAGTGAGCATTTTGTCATGTTAAGTTCCCATATTACTTAATTCTATCACTTGCTACAGTGTCTCTTCCTTGGCTTGGTTTATGTCAAATCAAGAAACAAGTTTTGTCACAATTGGTCAAAGAGTTCTTGCAAGACCACTGAAGTAAGTTTTCCTCTAGTCATTTCATGACATGGTTGACTGTTTAACTTCTAGAATAAATCAGGAATCCGGCAGAATTGGCTAATACAAGATCTCACCATAGTTAAAGCAGTGATTTTATTTAAAAGGGAAATACATGTAATATAAATGTTTACTTTCAAGTTAAGTATTATTCTAATGATACTGAGTTTTTGCTTATTTCTTCCTGTTCCCCCTCTATTTTGTTCTTGGTTGAGTTTCATAGCCCATGCTGTTTCAATTTTCGGAGACAATAATTAGAGAACTCTCAAATTTCACTTTGGCATCTTTTCTGCTATTGTTGCAAGACAATTATTAGAATAAGTATAATGCAGAGGATACATTTTGTGGCTTATACTAGATTTGTTGAATTCTAGGGTGCGATTCCACTATGGTCATCCAGATGTTTTCGATAGAATTTTCCACATAACTCGAGGAGGATTTAGCAAGGCTTCTTGTGGCATCAATTTGAGCGAGGATATTTTTGCTGGTACTTCTTTCCTTTTCAGCATCATATGATATTTTTTTTGGGTACATTGCATCATGTGCTTTTTTTGGTACGCTGCATCATATGCTTTTGCCTATGCAGGATTCAACTCCACACTAAGACGCGGAAATATCACTCATCATGAATATATCCAGTGCGGAAAGGGTAGAGATGTTGGGCTCAATCAAATCTCACTTTTTGAAGCAAAAGTGGCTTGTGGTAACGGAGAACAGACATTAAGCAGAGATATCTACAGACTGGGGCATCGTTTTGACTTTTTCCGCATGCTATCATGCTATTTCACGACCATTGGATTTTATATAAGCTCAATGGTAATGGCTAATGCATTTAGGATGTTACAAAAGCAGCACTTGCTGTTTACTGTTATTATTTTGATCAAATCTTTGACATTAAAATTAAACCAACACTGTGTATTTAAAAACAAATCAATACATGATTAATGTATGTTGAAATTAATCTCTCATCACACGAACACGAAACCATACATGTGCTTCCCACAAAATGAGAACCTGACTGAATATTTTTACAGTGATAACTGACAGTTCTTAAGGGAAGCTATTTAATTTGTCTTAGCTATATATCTATTTAAATGTCTTTGTTTTTCCTTTTCTTGATTTGTAATTCTGCTTATGGCAGTAAATCTTTCTTTTTTTGATTCGTAGGTTGTGGTTCTCACATGTTATGCATTCCTATATGGTAAATTATACCTTTCTTTGAGTGGATTTGAGGCTGCAATAGTAAAGTTGGCTAGGAGAAAGGGAAATGAAGCACTAAAGGCAGCATTAGCTTCCCAATCCCTTTTTCAAATAGGAATCATAATGACTTTGCCCATGTTCATGGAAATTGGACTAGAGAGAGGGTTCAGAACTGCTATAGGGGATCTCATAATAATGCAGTTGCAGCTAGCACCTGTTTTCTTCACTTTCTCCCTAGGGACAAAGCTGCACTATTATGGGCGCACTCTTCTGCATGGAGGGGCAAAGTATAGAGCAACTGGCCGTGGTTTTGTTGTTCGCCATGAGAAGTTTGCTGAAAATTACAGGATGTACTCTAGAAGTCACTTTGTTAAAGGGATTGAGCTCGCAATTTTGCTCATATGTTATAAGATTTATGGATCGGCAGCACAAGATCCAACAACATATGGCGTTCTCTCGTGGTCAATGTGGTTTTTGGTCTGCTCATTTTTGTTTTCACCTTTCCTTTTCAATCCATCAGGGTTTGAATGGCAGAAGATAGTTGAGGACTGGGATGATTGGCAAAAGTGGATAAGTAATCGAGGTGGTATCGGTGTTCCTTCAAACAAGAGTTGGGAGTCATGGTGGAAAGAAGAACAGGAACATCTGCAGAACACTGGGTGTCTGGGGCGGATATGTGAGATTATTCTTGACCTGCGTTTCTTTGTCTATCAATATGGAATTGTGTATCATCTCAATGTAGCCAGAGGTGACAAGAGCATCCTGGTAATTCTGCTTTCTAATTTAATTTAATTTTATGTTTTTATGTCTGGAACCACACAACTGGGTTGAACTTATTTAACACCAATGTCTATACTACTAATTCCGGTAATTGAGGGTGAGTGAAGTGTTGTTAACTCAGATGAGAGAAAGGAATATTGGGTAACCATAAGCTAGCTAATATCCTTAAGAATCAACGTCTCAGCTACAAATTGACTAATATTCAAGTACCTTGGAACCCACCTAAAAACTAGCTTTTAAAAAAGAGAATTCGATTGTTAAATATACTACTGAATATTCTATTCTATGTAGGACTTCAAACTGTTCATAATACTCAGTTTCTTATCATAGTCCCTTGAATATAGGAGAATTTAGCTCTTTTCAGATCACTATCTCCTCTCACCTCCGCTGAAAAGTATAAAAGAAAAAACAATAATAATAATAATAACAGAAATGAGTATGTTAATACATATATAAAAAAAAAAAAAAATATATATATATATATATATATATATATATATATATATAGAAAGAGAGAGAGAGAGAAAGAGAAAAGTTTTCTGACATACATTTTCTCCAGGTTTATGCTTTGTCCTGGATAGTGATGGTAGCTGTCATGGTTATCCTTAAGGTTGGTATCATGTGATAAAAAAGTTGGTTTTTTCTGCAAGTGATTGATTAATATCATCTGATTAATTTGTTACATTTGAACTGAAGATTGTGTCCATGGGTAGAAAGCAGTTCAGCGCAGACTTCCAGTTGATGTTTCGTCTTGTCAAATTGTTTCTGTTCATTGGAGCCATTGTTGTTCTAAGTTTAATGTTTACTCTGCTAAGTCTCACAGTGGGAGACATATTTGCGAGCCTCCTAGCCTTTTTGCCAACAGCATGGGCACTTATTCAGGTTTGTGCTTAGAGGTCTTGGCCTCTTGCTTCGTTTTTTTTGTCTTATTTTATCATGCGAAATATACACAAAACTTATATTTGTGTCCACACATTTGACCATATGTCGGAACCTTCGAAAATTTGTCTGGCTGCCTGCTTAGTAAATGACCAGCCACCATCCTGTGGATCAATCTTTATTTTTGGTTTGTTTCATCTGTCTGACTCATCATGGCAGTGACTAACTCGATTAATTGTTACACTCTTAAATATTAGATTACAAGTCATGTATAAGAAGTAAAAAAGTGAATGTAAAATCGCTTCTTTCTGATTGGTGTGGCGTTATATATTGTGCAGATAGCACAAGCATGCAGGCCATTCGTGAAGGGCATTGGAATGTGGGGGTCTGTCAAAGCTTTAGCAAGAGGCTATGAATACTTGATGGGAGTGGTTATTTTTGCCCCGGTGGCCATATTGGCTTGGTTCCCATTTGTTTCAGAATTCCAAACTAGGCTGCTGTTCAACCAAGCATTCAGCCGAGGGCTTCAAATCCAGCGCATTCTGGCTGGCGGCAAGAAGGATAAGAAGAACTGAATCAAACCTGTACCTCTTCGTTACAATTGCAGGCACAAAGTTGAGATAAAAGCTCAGGCACACTTAAGAGAGATTTCAAGGCTAATTTTTTTTTATGGAATATATGCTGCATATGGGCTGTGTGTGCATATCATGTTTGTTAGTGGAAGAATTCTTCTAGTCCGTCATAAAATATTTGTATATCCAAATTCCATACTACTCAAATTGTATTGAATTGCCCTTTTTCATTTTATTCCCCTCTCTCTACTAAGAAGTTAAACTCATTCTTATATTGGAAATTAAAATAGTGACTCTCTCCAACGTTCAAATATTACTTTTACACCTATTCAAAAAATATGTAGCATCTCAACTTATCTTTATATTGACATTAAATTTTCGATAACTTCTAAGAAAATTCCATACTACTTATATCACAGTTTAATTTTTTTATAAGGATAATTTTACTTATAGAATTATGAAATCAACGACTAGTGAGGTATTAAGATGACTAGAATCAACCTAGGTTTATTCATCTAAATTGGTTGATATTTTTTATATATATTATTCATTGATTGCAAATTTATTACTTTAGTCACCTTTTACTTATTTGAATGTTGGAGGATCTTTGAAAACATATTCTCACCTGCCGATCCGTCGAGTTCTCAGTGAGGAAGAGAAGATATTGGTCCTGAGGGTCATCTTGGTCCTATAAAATCAATTTGGCGTCCAACCGAGTTGGACTTCATAAGACTAGAGTAACCATGCAAACTAGATGGCACTACTGGTTGAGCTACAAAAGGAGTTGGTTGAGGAAATTAACATTTTGCGATAGGAAAACGGTTCAATGAAAAATAAACTGAATGCAAATCTTCACATTTAACACGAGTTCAAAAACAACGTCAAGCACTTGGAAATCTAAGGAAACCTCAAGTCATTCACAACCAATACATGGGCCTCCACCCACTGACATAAGAGTGATTCTTCCTGCACCTCCATGACGACTTCCTGCACCTCCATATTTTTCAAAAATTTCCATTTTAGACATATTGAAAAGACGAAAAGGCCCTTCATCTTAAAACAGAAAAATTAAGGCACTGATCGGACAAGGAGGAGGTGCTGCATTTGTGATACCTGAGCTATTGATAAATTTTTAGGGTTGGGAGAGTAA
>Ga0099825_1007951_pt1 | contig 12731 bp, 9 predicted proteins | sample SiratroredBW_FD_76838 | JGI IMG/M metagenome (GOLD analysis project Ga0099825, IMG submission 76838) | Root nodule microbial communities of legume samples collected from California, USA - Siratro red BW | ecosystem: Host-associated > Plants > Roots > Nodule | place: USA: California | collected...
ACTTATTCAGTGCTCAAGGACCAGTCAGACCTGCAAGAAAGACTTGAGCACTGATAGTCACATATTCAAGTCTTTATCTGAGTTCTATTTAAAAATAACTAAATAGTATAAAAATAAGTTACTGGCTTCCCTTACCTGGTGACAATTTCCCAAAACAATTCCTCCAAACTAGCTAGTGGCACTAACCCAATCTTTAGGGATCTAGAACAAGTAATCAGAACAAAACCAAATTTCAATATAATCTTAATTAAGTTGAGAGAAATACTTTTCTCAACTGTCCCTACTAAGATTGATGACAAAAACCTAAAGAAAAACAGAGATTAAGGGATCTTTAGAGCAAATATGGACTTACTCTGTTTGAAATTCTGATCGGTTAGAAATGATCCTTAACTCCTCAGATACTGCAGGGTGTGATCAAATTCTAAAACAGATGATGTATAGAGGAAGAAAAGTTAGAGAGAAGAGAGAGAGATTTTGAGAATTTGAGAGAAACATATAGGAAAGAGAACAAAGCTTACGAAGGTGCAGGGGCGTCACAAAAAAAATTAATCTAATTTTATGATTTTATTACAAAAGATGTTTGTTGTCCACTCACACGTTAAGAATTCTGTAATATTTCATAATTAGGGTATTTTCATATTTGACACACCATGCCCACAGGCCCTAGTCTCTAGCTTACCTACATTCAAAGCAGTATCGAGATGAGTCCTATAAATATACTAAGTGCAAAAACATTAAGTAATACACACTTTCGTATATTGTTACTTTACTATTTTAAACATTGTTCTAAGGTGTCTATATGTACCTTTCATATTCACATGTATATATGATTAGATCATTAATAGACTCTTCATCTCAAATAGTAAGTAGATTTAAGGGGCCTACCAATCTTTTAAGATCTTATAGAGGCAGGGACTTGCATTAAATAGATGGAGATACATAACATGGAATAAGAATAAACGCATTCAAAAGGAATGTATAATACAATATGTATCATATAGAGGCATGTAGGTTTTGGGAGAAGAAACAATAAATTGGACAGAGTTAATATTACAAGCTCTTTACATGGCCATATAGATTGTTTTTTATCATAAACCAAAGTAGATAAACTCAATCAAGGCCGAATTGATTCCGTTTAAATAAATTGATTTATTTTTATTTATAAAATTTAATTTTATTCATAATTTTATCATTAAATTTATAAATAATTATTTTTACTATGATTAAATTATGTCAACTAATTATAACAATAATTAAAATAAATGTTATCATACTTAAAATTTCATGTATAATAAGATTATAATAAAAATAATATATAAACTCACAAGTGGATGCTTGTACGTAGAGATGCTGAGTGAACATAAGAAAAAAGTGATGTAATAAATAAATATAAATAATTAATAAATAAATGATATATACTTTGCCATTTCCACTTAATTATACTTTTAGATTTTTTTATATTTTTTATGGAATTTTAACAATTTTTCCCTCAACAATTATTTCACTCGAAATTGAACTTGTGATTTTGACTCTGATATTAATTATTGAATAGAATATTTATCACTAGGCTAATAGCTATATTCAGGGTGCAACTTTTTTTTACTTAAAAAGGTATTTTGGGTAGATCAAGAGAGAAACATCGGAGAGTTCTCACAATAATAAAACATAAGTCAGATCCACATAAAGGATTAACACCATCTTCAACCCAAAATTTTAAGACAATGAGTTTGTGGATTTTTTTTTCTTATATGTTGATCAATTTTCTCATTTCTACTCAATGTGACACTTAGACTCACATTTAGATTCCTAACATTTCATGTGTTTGATAATAAATAAGTGGTAAGGTAGAATGGTGAGAGGACCACTTCTTAAAATATTTTTCCAAGTAATATGCATAGCTTTTGGTATCTAAATAGTATTGTGAGTCTGCACAACTTCTAGCATTTTTAGGTAAGAATGTCTTTTTATTTTTCTTTAGGATTTGAGGAGTTTTCAAGTGAACAATGAAGGTGTAATTAGAGACTAGTTTAAAATTTAATGGTATAGGTCACTAAAACCTTGGTAGCTAATACTAGATATCAATTATTTGACTTAATTAGTCACTAAATTCAATCATTACTTCTCTTCTATTTTGTACTTATTTATCAACCAAAATCTAATTTGATGACTATTTTTGGTCACAATTAGTAACCATTTCATTTGGTAGCTAAAAATTGGTCTCTAAACAACATTTTTCTTATAATGATATCGATATGTTTGACTAGATTAGTAGTAGCATCATGTCTTATTAACAATGCGAATCTTCTAACTAGATATGAAGAAAATTTTCATAATATGATATCCATAAGTCTTATTTATGGGAAAACATAGGTTAGATAATAGTTAAGTTAAAAATATAATATACACCTTATTTATATTATTTTAATGAGATTGTATTTAAATAGAACTTAATAATGTATTTATATCTATTTAAATTTTTGATTAGTTGCTTAATAATCTTATTAATCACCTAAGATCTTATCAAAAGTGTGATATATACATGTGTTAAAGCTTTATAAGATTGCTACTCCTATTAGATTTGTAAGGCGCAAATAGGATACTAGAAATAACCATTACCAATTTGGTTTGGCTAATATTAGATTAATTAGGCTAAAAATCCAGAACAATTTTATGCATTCAAATTGTGCGTTAATAATATGTGGATATAATAAATCTCACCATGTTAAAAATGATTTGTAGTGTCTGTGAATGAAGCAGAAGAGAAAAAAAGTAAAAAGAAAAAATTGATGGTAGAGGAAGGTTTGAAGTGTGTGGAAAGAGGATTGATGTTAGAATAAGGTGCGACAATCACAGTGGCATTCCATCCCATGCATGGGGACCACTACCAACCATACGCCTTTCTTTTCCTCCTTTCGGCGTCCGTTTCTGTTTCCTCCTCTTTCTGTCACGCACTCTTCATTTTCCCATTTTCCTATTTTTCTATACACACACCCCCTTTTCTTTTCTCCACGCTTATAGTCAACGGAACGCACTTCCATCCCTCCACTAACCTCCAAACTCAACTTTTCAACACTTCCAATATTTTACTCCCCACTTTTTCATACAACATGTCAATTTTATAACACTCTACCTTCTTCTACAATTTCTTTTTTTTTGGTCGACTTGCCTCAATTTTTTCACATCTTCTTAAATTTTAATCATACATGTCATTCAGTACATATACATAAACTAGTGAACTAAAACAAGAGTTTGTATACTAAAATTGTTACAAAATGAAGCAGGCTCAAGAGTTTGGTCGTTTATGATTGTTTGCTTCTACCCTACATCCCCAAACACGAGTTAAACTTATTGGGGAATGAGATTTGGTAGACAGTAACTAGTGCTACGATGCAACTGCTCCCACACTCACCCTACCATTCATCATTTTAATCTTCTTTACCTCCCACCATTCTTCACCCTCCTTCTTTTCACTCTTCAAGTACATAGGAACAAACAAATTTCTCAATTCTCAAACTAAGTACTCTTCAACTATTATTTCCTGTCACCACATTCTCAAACACTTTACCTTTGCATCTAAGACTACTGGGTTTTTGCATACATCTCCATTAGGTCTTCTCACCACTGCAAATTTTCAGAATGGATTTTGTTTACTTCAATTGATTTAAAGAAAAATAAAACAACTTGAAAAGTTACAGTTTCATAAATTTAATGAAATATATATTGAAAAATAATTAACTCGTATTAGTGTTTTATTTGCTAACAATCAACTTTGAATTCTTTATTAGCCATCAACTCTCAAGCTTTTAATTCTTATTACACATTAGTATTTTTCATCATCAGAAAATAAATAATCACGTTCTTTTATAATTTTTTATTAACTTGATCATGTTTATGATACTTCAACCCACTTAAATAAAATAAATATGATAAAAATTATAAATAAAAACTCAAAATTATATTGTTCCATATCTTGATATTTGGATTAGCTGATTTATTTGCACGAATTTTCAAAATGAAGCTGAAACTGAGAAGAAGTCCATTTATTTTGCAAATGAAAGTGATATAAATATAAAATTTAAAAATAAAGATATATTGAGATAATCAACACAACACGGATAATATGTAAATAAGGTTGTTATTATTATAAGAAATATTCTATAACAATGTTGGTGGATAAATTTCATTATTAATAATCACGCTTTTATCTTCAAACTTTCTTTAAGAACAGTTAAATTTATAAATTTTCTAAATGTTTATTATATTAAGCTTTGAAATTTATATTGTTTCATTCTAATATGATTGGAACAACATAATCTCTACCATCCAACTATCTTGGGTTACAATGGAAATATGGTAAATAATATCTCATTTTAGTTATTTGAAGAGTTATATATAGATTTAATTTCTTATATACAAAGCTAATATAGTTTGCATTAAATAAAATTAAATTTTTTGAAAGCGAGGAAACATAAAAAATTTTGCATGAATATTAATTACAATCATAATATACATTTCATTAATACAGGTCAATGATAACATTTATTTTGGAGAAAAAAACTTTTCAATGCAAACCAATGAGTATAAACTTTTTACAACTCAAAAAATTAAAATTAAAAGCAAAATAAAAAATGTTCATTTTTTTCACAAACTATTTTTTATTTTTCTTTAATTTTGATATGCTTGATCAGCTACTTGCTATCCTCACATGCATCTTTAGGTGCATCTTTAATTGAGAGTTTCTATGCAGTGGGGTGATAGAGAATCTTCAACTTCATTCTCTCTCATATCATAGTTTTAATTTTATCTGTTTTTTCACTTTAAAAACTCGTGAGATGAACAAAACTCATTGAATTTGCACATGACTAAACAGAAAAAAAAAAAATCAAGTTAAAATATTATTAAATGTATTGATGTGGAATTATGATATTAGAATTACATATATCTTTGAAATTTTTACAAAGTTTTAATAAGTATAACATAATCAAGTGATTCTTTTCACTTAAAGATGCTTGATGAGAGTTAACAAAATTCCTCACCAAAACATTGAAGATAAAATTCTTATTTTTTCTAAATGAAATAATTCCATTAAAAAAGTGTTAGTTGATTCATAAAATTCACTCTTTAGCAAAATAGGAGTATCATTATTAGAGTGAAACATACGGATAGTTCTGTCTCTTCAAATCTTCACCCACATAAACATGTCATATAAAAAAACTTGTTTGATTAGTTCTATGTGATTTTATTAAGTACAATATATAATTTAAATCATATATGCTCAAATATCTTAAAAATATTTTTTTGACGATTATGTAGATGTTATAATCTGGATAATTTGTATTTTCATTATTACCAATGTTTATCAGAATCATCATGATAAATAAATATTTATATATTTTTTAAATTAAACATAAATAAATACTATTCTAGGTAATTGTAGGAAAACAAATCACCTGAGGACTTTTTCTTAACTCGTCCATTGTATTTCTTTGTAATATCCAAAAAATCCTATTAGAATTAAATTAAAGAAAAGTATTAATTTAACTCAAAACTTGAGAAAAGGTTTCAATATTCTCTAACATTGTGCTTAACAACTTTTAAAATGTTAGATAATGGAAAAAAATATAATTAGTAAAATAGTAACAACCATAGTAAAAAAAAAAAAAAAAACTATTTTAAAGTTTCAATAAAAAAATGATTGATGACATAACAATTAAATTAACAACATCTGCCATCATAGGAATGCATTCAATTCATCAACTTAACAATCCCAAAGAGAAAATACAATTTTAACATTATAAGATACAAAATAACAATAAAAAATTATTAGCAGCAAGTTGAATGCAATTTATTTCTTTTTTTAGTTTTTAAAATCTGAGATGAATTTCAAAGTTATCGATCTTCATCTAACTCAATTAGATTCATCTTAATCATTTTTATCCTTCACAAACTCCTTTTCATTAGAACTCTAGCAAGAACACCAATGACATCTAAACATACTTATAATCAAAATTAACTCAAAAATTACTAGCATATAAATAACTGGTTTATCCATAACAAAAGTTCATTCTTAGTACCTATATTAAATATGTATTCTTAGAATTATCATAAGTACAGTCAGCATGAATGAAAGAAAAAGGACTTTCATGTATGTTAATTTTTGAAACATGAAGGTTCGGCAAAAACGGGGCGTTGGACCCATTGAATCCGGCAACAATCTTTAATATTGATGGGCTACATTAGGAGACTTTGAGAATTGCTTCCTCTACCCCACATTTACTTGGGATTAGGATTTCTTTGATAGATATCAATGCCTATTCACTACAAGAAAAAAAATTATTTAGAGATCAATTTTTAGTTATCAAATGAAATAGTTGCTAATTGTGACCAAGTCACCAAATTAGATTTTAATTGCTAAATAACTACAAAATAGAAGTAATGATTGAATTTAGTGACCAATTAAGTGAAGATAATTGGTATCTAACATTAGCTACCAAGGTTTTAGTAATCTATACCATTAAATTTTAAATTAGTCTCTAACTTAATTAGATACCAATTTAGAATCTAATGACATAGGTCACTAAAACTTTGGTAGCTAATGCTAGATACCAATTATATTGACTTAATTGGTCACTAAGTTCAATCATTACTTCTATTTTGTAGTTATTTAGCAACCAAAATCTAATTTGGTGACTATTTTGGTCACAATTAGTAATCATTTCATTTGGTATCTAAATATTAGTCTCTAAATAACTTTCTTTTTTTCTTGTAGTGATTGTAGAAGGTGCTGCGGAGGAGGCGTGGTCGGTCGAGGAGTGACGGAGGAGAAGTATAAGTTCATCATTGAAGAGGTATAGAAAATATGTGTATGGAATTTGATGTGTGTAGGAATTTTTTGGTTAGATTATTTTGATTTGAATGTATATGGATGTTTTAGGGGTGTCATGTGGCGGTTTTTGGAACAATTCTAGTGGTTTTTGGTGAGTTTTGGGTGGTTCTTGTTAATGCTTTTAGTTTTTTTTTGTTTTCCAACAGCCTTTTGGGCTTGTTCTTGTTTGTGCAGTTTTGTATGCCAACTCTATTTTAAAGAGTTACTTTTCTCTGTAATGCATGCTTTTTCACGTACAGAATAACATTCTTCATTTTTGTGAAACTTTTCTAAACTCATTCAAAGTGGGTCTCATCTGCTTTTATAAATAATACATGAGTTTTTTGTTTTATCTTTGTTCGTATTTTCTTCTTTAAAAATAGTCTCTTGAACACCTTTCTTATTTTTCTTGGTTTATTCCACTATGAATACTTTTAGGGCTGAAACACAAAACAAGACAGAATCACAGAACCCATGCAGTCCATATTATCTTCATCCGGGATAGAATCCTGGAATCATCCTTTTCAACCCTCAACTTGATGGGAACAATTATCATTTATGGCATAGGGCTATGAAAAGTGCTCTTTTTTCAAAAAATAAGTGGAAGTTTGTGGATGGAAGCATTAAGGCTCCGACTAAGACCGATTCTTTATACGATGCATGGGAAAGATGCAACGTGATGGTCATTACATGGATCACTCGTTCAATGTCAAACCAAATTACAGAGAGCGTCATATACATTGACAATGCATGCGAAAGAACTTTGGAAAGATTTGCAAGAAAGGTTCTCCAAAGGATATCATTTCAGAGTGCCTGATATTCTTCAAAAAATACATTCCATTAAACAGGGTAAAAGAAGTATTTCAGAATTCTTCACTAACTTGAAGATATTCTGGGAAGAATTGGAATCTTTGAGACCCACACCAAACTACACTTGTGAAACACCATGTACATGCAATCTCATGAAGAATATTGTTAAACATAGAGAATATAAATTTATTATATGTTTCTTGAAGGGGCTTAATAATGCCTATAATGTTGTAAAAACCCAAATCCTCATCATGGAACCATTGCCCAGTATTAACAATGTTTTCTCTTTAGTTTTATAGCAGGAAAGACAGATTACAGGGGAATTATATCTGGCAGCAGGAACACTGTCAACACTGCTAATGCACAAAGTCATTGAAAACAAACACAAAAAAATAACACCCAAAACAACTGGAAAATGCAGGGAAGAGGAAGAGGACGAAATCCAAACTTTGGAAAATAATGCACATACTGCAATAAAATGAACCACACAGCTGAAGAGTGTTACTCTAAACATGGTTTCTCACCCTTATATAAACATAGAATTAAACATGTTTCTAACAATATTATGGGTAACAGTCTTGATCATAGAGACAATAAGATTGAAGGACAGACGCATGCTCAACATCCAGGCCAAAGACAAGAAGGTATGCAGTTTACACAAAAACAAATGGAACAGATTTGGAAAATGGTTCAAGATTCAAAGACTGGTTTTGTTTACAAAACAAATAACATTGTTGGTGAGTCCTCTATGTTAGCTTCTGAAAAAGGTAAATGCACCAAAAATACATGGATACTTGATACAGGTGCAACAGACCATGTAATATGCACTACACAACATTTTTCAAGTTTTTATAAAATCAAACCTATAATTGTACAACTTCCAAATGGATCCTATGTGAATGCAAATCATTTTGGCACAGTCTATTTTTCTGAACATCTCTTCTTAACAGATGTTCTTTACATTTTATATTTTAATTTCAACCTTATATCTGTGCAACACATGATTTCATCTTTAAATTGCATTCTAATTTTTGGTCATAAGATTTTTCAGATACAAGATACAACATCACAGAGGATGATTGGGAGAGCTGAACTACAAAATAGGCTTTACTACCTACGGGCCAACACAAATAGTTTTACCTACACAAATAGTTTTACTGTCAATCTTATTAATTTTGATATTATTGTAAATCATGGCATTGGTGTTTGACATAATAGGCTCAGGCATCCTTCTGATGATGTTTCACAGTATATTTGTAGTAAATTCCCTTATGTTTATTTCAATAAAAAGAATGTTTGTGAACCTTGTCATCTTGCTAAACAACACAAGCTCTCTTTTACTAAGAGCATTTATGTTTTTAAGCATGTTTTTGAAATTGTTCACATAGATATATGGGGTCCCATTAAAGTTCCTTCCATACACTGTTACAGGTTCTTTCTTACTATTGTAGATGATTTTAGCAGATATACCTGGGTCCATTTGATGAAAAACAAAGCAGGGACTAGAAGTGCATTGCTGAATTTTATAACTTTGATTCAAAATCAGTTCAATACTAATATAAAAACTATAAGGTCTGATAATGGGCAAGAGTTTATGTGGAATGATCTATATAAAAAAATGGCGATCATACATCAAATTAGTTATGTGGAGACTCCTCAATAGAATGTCATTGTTGAGAGAAAACATCAACATATTCTCAATGTTGTTCGAAGCTTTTTGTTTCAATCTGATGTTTCCTGCCATTTTCTAGTCTTATGCCCTCACATGTGTTGTTCACCTAATAAATAGGATTCACTCTATTGTTATAGAAAAAAGAACTCCTTATGAGCTTTTTTTATAAAAGTATACCTGATTTAACTGATCTAAAGGTCTTTGGAAGTCTCTGTTTTATTTCTAGCCTTGAGAGAAATAGGTCTAAACTTGATCCTAAAACCAAAAAGTGTGTCTTTTTAGGATACAAAGAAAGTACGAAAGGTTATATTACTCTTAACATCAAAACTAGGGAAATTTCTATTTATAGAAATATCATTTTTTTATGAGAAGTTTTTACTTATAAAGAAAAACAAAATGTTGATCTGAATAACCAAGAACAAATTAATTTTGATATCATTTTTTTATGAGCTTGTTCCACAAAATATTGATGACAATAATGTTAATAATGATTGTAATAATGAGTGTAATATTAGCACCTCTGCTAATAATATAAGAAGAACCACTAGATGTAAAAGACTCATGCATTCCTTAATGATTTTTATCATAAGGTTTCTAGTGTGATAGGTAGTAGAAAAGTCAAATACCCAATATCTAAAGTTATTAATTACAATAAACTATCTGCAAAACATCTGATATTCTCTTGCTTTGTCTGGTAATAGTAAACCAAAGACTTATGATGAAGTTGAAAAATGTCCAGAATGGCGTGAAGCTATGGCAAAGGAAATCCAAGTGCTTGAAAGAAACAACACTTGGGTTATTACTGATTTACTTTACAACAAAAAAACCCATTGGATGTAAATGGGTGTATAAAGTTAAATTTAGAGCTGATGGTACAGTTTGGAGCGGTAGAAAGCTCGTGAGCTAGAGGGAATAGATTACTTTGAAACTTTCTCTCCCATTGCCAAGCTCACCACAGTACGAACCCTCCTTGCAGTTGCTGTAAAAAAGGACTGGTTTCTTAAACAGTTAGATGTGGACAATGCTTTCCTACACGATGATTTGGACGAAGATGTATACATGACTATGCCTCCAGGAGTGAAAACTCATAAAAAAAATAAAGCATGCAAACTAAAGAAATCCTTATATGGATTGAAACAATCCAGTCGTCATGGTTTGCAAAGCTATCTTCTTCCTTACAAAGTATAGGTTTTACTCAATCAAGTGCATATCACTCTCTCTTTATCAAAGGTAAAGATTCAAACTTTATTGCATTTCTTGTTTATGTTGATGACATAATACTTGCAGGAAATTCATCTTGTGAAATACAAAAGGTCACTACCTATCTGGATCAAACCTTTAGAGTTAAAGATCTGGGAGATCTAAAATATTTCCTTGGATTGAAAGTTGCTAGATGACATAAAGGAATTCATATTTGTCAGAGGAAATATGCATTGGATATTCTCACCAAAAGAGGATTACTTGCTTCTAAACCTGTTGTTACTCCTATGATAAAAGACATTAAGTGTTTCTTCAAGACTGAAGTTGAACCTTATGATATTAATTGGTATCAAAGAATACTTATTGTACTTATTGGAAAGCTTTTATATTTAACCAATACTAGACCAGATATCAGTTATGTAGTGCAGTTCTTCAGTCGGTTCACCTACTCACCAATTGTTCATCATTATAAGGCAATCCAAAGCATCATCAAAATCATCAAATATATCAAGCGAGCACCAGCACAAGGCATTTTCTTTTCAAAGCACTCCACTTCACAAATTAAACTTTTGTTGATCCTGATTAGGCAGCATGCCAAAATACAAGACGCTCAACAACTGGATATTGCATGTTCTTAAGATCATCTCTCATTTGCTAGAGATAAAAAAAAAAACATACCACAGTTTCAAGATTGTCATCAAAAGCAGAATATCCCGCGTTAGCTGCTGCAACCTGCGAAATACAGTGGCTCACCTATCTACTGAAGGATCTGAAACTTGATTATATAGTTCATGTAGTATTATATTGCGATAGTCAATCAGCTCAGTATATAGCCTCAAATCTAGTCTTCCATGAACGAACCAAACATATAGAAATCGACTGTCATATTTTTTTTGGAGAAACTACAAGCAAATCTTTTATGTCTTCTACCCACATATTCTCAACAACAGCTTGGTGATGTTTTTACCAAGATCTTTCACCAACATTGTAAAATAGCTTAGTATCATGAACATTCATGATCCAAGTTAAGGAGGACTGTTAAAGTTTTTAGTTTTTCTGTTTTCTAACAGCCTTTTCGGCTCGTTCTTGTTTGTGCAGTTTTGTATGCCAACTCTATTTTAAATGGAGTTACCTTTCTCTATAATGCATGCTTTCTTCACTTACAAAATAACATTCTTCATTTTTGTGAAACTTTTTTAAATTCATGCAAAGTGGGTCGTAGCTGCTTTTATGAAGAAGACTTTTTTTCTGAAAAAATGAAAAGAAGCTAGTAGCGTATCCAAATTCATATACCATCTGTTAGTGGTGGTGTAGTTTTGGCTGTTTTGTGGGTTTTTTTTTTTCAGCATTTTGAAAATAGATTTTTGGAAAATTTTCAAAAAATTATTTTTGAAAGCCAATTTTTTTTCAGATTTCAAATTAAAACGTTGTTTAGAAAAAAAAAAATTCCATAACATATCTTCGGAACATTTTCTATAACTTATATTAAACTTCTGGAAAAAAGTTTTCCAAAACTATTTTTTTACCCCAAAATTTATTTTAGAAATCTAAATCCAGAAGTAATTTTTATACTCCAATATTTATTCCGAAATATCAATTCCGGAAACTATTTTTACACTCTAAAAATAATTTTGGTATTTTAAAAATATGATGGGATCAGGAAATATGAGGGAGGTGCAGGAAGCAATTGTCCGAGACTTTTTGATAACTTTAGTGGGCCAAGCTTCATACGCGGCTTCACCATCCTCATATAAAATGTCCAACACCTAGTATATGTTGCATGCCAATTATTAATTACTAAATGCTAACCACTATAAACAACCTGTCTCACGTTCTCATTTCTTGTATCTTAAAAAGAATTATGACAGGTTTATAATTTCTTAATTCATATTCTACTAAATTTTCATATTATTTCATGATACATATGAAATGGTGTTAAAGTTTTTATAAGAGTTTGATATTAATATTATTTATTCTTACATATATATATATATATATATATATATATATATATATATATATATGTTAAAATAAGTGTTTGGCCTAAGTTCAAGAGGGGGTTGAATTGAACCCTTTTAAAATCTTTTCGCAAATTTGCTTTTCAATGTGAGAATACAAAATCTTTAAAGAAACTTAGAATGCAATCTGCAAAGGTTCAAACAATTTACAAATATGAAAACCAAT
>Ga0099825_1007953_pt1 | contig 12727 bp, 5 predicted proteins | sample SiratroredBW_FD_76838 | JGI IMG/M metagenome (GOLD analysis project Ga0099825, IMG submission 76838) | Root nodule microbial communities of legume samples collected from California, USA - Siratro red BW | ecosystem: Host-associated > Plants > Roots > Nodule | place: USA: California | collected...
AAATATATATTTAATATATATATATTTATATTTTAATATTAATATAAAAAAAAAAATATAGATATATATATATATATATATATATATATATATATATATATATATATATATATATATATATATATATATATATATATAAAGGTTTTAATTTTTTGATAATGGTTGGATTTAGCAGAGGTGGTTGTAGGTAAAGTAGCAACGTGGTCGTCTTTATAGGTGGGTTCTCATCCCATTTGATTCTTTTGTTTTTTGAAGTTGTAAAATTTTATTTTTGATTTTATTTGGATTTGATCTAGGATTGATTTGAGTAGGATTTTGGTGAGGAAGGTTTATTTTGGTTAGTTTTGTGCTTGGTGTTGTTAAATGGTTGATTTACAGCGATTTAGGGTGAATGATAACAGTTTGTGGCGATCAGAGCTTCAAATTTGAGTTGCAAATTCGTCGTTTTTCTACATTCCAAAAAGAAAATTCCAAAAATCTTCCAGAATTGATTTTCTGAGATAGAATTTCGCATAAAAAAAGTGTTTCGAAATAACCATGTTTTCAGAATGAAATTTTTGAAATGTTTTTGGAAAACAGTTTTCAGAAATATATTTCAAAATCTATTTTTTGGAAATATATTTCGAAAAGACTTTCTAGAATATCTCATATACCCCCAAAACTAAAGGGCATAACTGTCATTTTTGAATATTGATGTGGTGTAGGAAGTAATTGATGGGGTGCAAGAAGCCATTTCCAATATATAATTGTGAACAAATTGAACAATCTCAGCATTAAGAGGTGTATTGAAAATCTCACATTAATTAAAGATAAGATATTTTAATTAGTTTATAAATAAATACAAATCTTACTTTATAAACAAATTTTACAAGATTGAGTTATATTTAAAGTTCACAGTATAATCATATTTCATACCAAAAGTATTCTTACTAATATTAGATGTTTAGTTGAGAATTAATGACATTTTTTTTTCTCAACAATATTAAAGCCTTGTATATTTGAACATTTGAGGAAGGTAGAGATATAATAATTCTATCTTAGGTTGAAAATAATCAAATTAAAATATCTTAGCTCAAACCATCATTATAAAACACTTTTTTGATTACTTGAAATTAAATAACTTATATAGACATTTTAAATTATTTTTATAAATTTAATCTTAAAAATATTTTAATATTTAGTAAAAAATATAACAACTAAATTAGTTCAAATAAAACTAAATTTAAAATTATCATATATAATAATCTTCATTTTAATGTCAATTTTGTAAAAATTCAATGAATAAAAATATAAATTTAAGTCAATTGATTCAATTAAATGGATTTGAATTTTAAATATAATTTTTTAATTAGATCTAATATGAATATGAAAATCTAACCCGTAACCACTCTCAATAAAGTTGGAAATAAAACTCTAAACAGGGATTTGAAAATTGACTTCTGTCAAATACTTTTTTGGTGAATCTGTGACAAACATTGGTTGTGATACAATTTATTTGTTTCATAAGTAGCCTTCACTTCTTAATGATACAATCAAAAACATCACATGATAAGATTTCTCACTTCTTAAGATGTTTATCAAACCAATTTATCATGATTTTATGAGCCTTCCCTGCAGCTTTCACAGCTTTTGGATCATTAGGATCGTACCTCACAGTCCAACCATGCGAGACGTTAGAAAATATTTGCACATAACTATCAATCTGCTCAAAACAAAAATTGGTACACAACTCATAAGTGCAGAGATATTAGACAAAATATGTTCATTAATGACCATAAAACTAATTTGCCCCCACCACTTATACTTTGAAATTAATGTTAATGCATCAATACCAACTTGTACCCACCACTTAAATTAAGAAAAATCAGAAGAAGACACAACATCATATATATATATATATAATGATGTCAAGGGACATGTGACATCCTTGGTACAAATTTACCACAAAATGATGCAGTACAAATTTACTATGTATGTGCTTATGGCAATTATCACAAAATGATGTCATAAACACAAACCTAATCACAGTATTTAATTATCAAATCATAAAGCTAATATAAAATGACAGTGCATAACTACAAAAGGAAAATAAGTTTCATCGTACCTCAGGTTTAGCATCTAAGACTTGTTTGAATTGCTTTACAAGCTTTGGAGGAGAGAGTGAGTCATGCTCAGCTCCAAGTATAGCAATTGGAACTTCAACACCTGAAAAAGATCAAATCAACTGTTTCACTACTAACATCCAATAACTGCTTTTAAATTTGTATCTCTATTCAACCATTAAAAAATGTAAATGAAAGACAGCATCAAAAGAGGTTTACCAGAAAATACAAGCATTATGTTGTCATTACAGGTTTTGCTCATCTTTCAAAATCATTAATAATCTTAGAAACTTTTTAATCATTGTTGAAGTTTTTCTTTTCCTTAGAAAATACTGTCAAGTTGGGAAACCTACAAATTAAAAAGCAATCTAAAATCTTATTGAGAATTCATACCACGGATGTCATTCACAGTGATATATGATGGATGTAATAGCACAGAAGCTTGAACAAGTTTGGCTTTCCCAAGGTTAGTAACAGTCCTTGCTGAGAGAAAGAGAAAAGGCACATTACATTAAGGTGACTTGAATTTGCAAGATATACATCCAAGATGAGATAAAGAACACTAATTTAGTGGAAGCCACTTACCACCCCAACAGAAACCAGCAACTCCAACAGCAGAAGCACCTTTATGTCTTAAGGCTTCAATAATAGGTTTTGCAGTTTCAATACCTTTTCCCTGCAAATTTAATAGGTAATGTGAGAATCAGACAAAATGTATTACAATTTACAAATAAAGTCACATTTTTTATTCATCTGAATTGAAACAGTCATAATATTTTATTTAAAAGTCAGAAACCACCTAAAATGGTGGCGACCCTTTAGGTTACAGAAGCCAATAACATCTAAATATTCAAATATGAATTCGGACCTAACATTGACTTTTGAAGAACAGAAACAAATATTTTTCTTGCTTAATGATAATGATAAACAAGCAATTATCATGAAGTAAGAACTTACCGGGTCATGATCTTTTAACCAAGGATTGAAAGGCCTGCTCACATTCTCCGGATTGTAGGGTTCCCCATGGAAGAAGTCAGGAACCACCACAAAATATCCATGATTTGCAACCTTGTCTGCAATTTTCCTGTGCAACATAACAAATGTTCAGGCCGTTAAAGTTGAACTGAACAATCGGAGTTCAACTGCTGTTTCAATTTAGCTTTCAAAAATTATATTCCTGAATAAAACTTGGGTAAAATACAATCATATTAGAAAAAGTGAGTATGAAATAAAAGTATTTGATGAACAATAATGTCAAAGTAAAATTTTTCATACTTATAAGGAAAGAAGACATTACATATAGCCTAGAACAAGCAAAGAGAGGTAAACCCAGTAAATTAGGTATTGAAAGTAACATACCTTAAAAGTGGTGGTTTAAATCCTGCAAGACAAATTTAGCATGTGAAGTTAATTGAAGATATTGGCTAAACAGATAGATACATACACCAAACAAGGAATTAGCAGTGTCAGTGAAACTGATAAGTGACTCCAAAAAAATGTAAATATTTAGAAGAAAGAATACCATAAACATCAGAAATAAGAACAACGGCAAGGATGGCGAGAGGAGAACCAGTGACATAGGAATTAACACCAGCTATATTGGTAACATAGCCAACACCACTTGAAGCATTGAGAATGGGATGGTTTGAAATGCATTCATTTCCTATCATTTTTGTCTCTCTCTCACTCTTTTGCTGATACTGTGCTAAGATTCCTACTCCATTTGACCTTATATGCATGACTGATGCAGGGTTGGAATGGTCATTAAGAACATGGACATGGACCCCACTCTAAACTTGAAAGGACGTGCTACTTGCTTAGATACTATTCTATGGATCACTGGTGTTGACCACACAAAAAACCAAACATGTGTTTGTAACATGCAATACCATTTAAGCCGCCATCAAATTATACTATGTTAGTAATATCTGTCAACCATAGATACAATCAAATGTTATTTAAAGTATGTTCTATTTACATCTCTTATGAAAATTTCTTAAATATTTGTTGTGAGTAATTTTTTCTGACTCTGACATTATTTCTGAGAAATGTTTATAATGATATAAAGTGTTTTAAGACATGTTAAGAACTTATATTTTCTATTTAATCATGTTTTAAATAATTTTTTTACAAGTTTTTTTAATTTGTTAAGAAATTCGAATTTCTACTTTAAAAGAATCGTTACTCGTATAAAAAAGAAACTTTCCTCAAATTAAAGAAGTTGGATCTAATATTTTCAGTGATGGTTTTCTTTAAGATTTGATTTTTCTAAATTAAGGACCTCATTAAGAATCGAGATGTTCGGAGAAAAACAACAACTTTTTTGTTTTAGTAAAATATTTATAAAAATTTTCTATTTTCTATGTTGTTTATATATCATAATAAATTTATATTTGTAAAAAGTTAAAAGTTAAATGAAAATTAAGGGTTTAAATCAGAAAAAAATAATTAATGTAAAATTAAACTTTCAAACTAATATTTAAATAAAACTAAAAGTCTTTCAAAAAAATTCGATAATTAAAAAAATATCTATTTCGATAATTTAGTTCACAATATACTTTCCTCCATTATTTTTTTTAAGGAAGGTTCTTTTGGATATATGAAGAAAAACAATAGATATTTTTTATTTTAATAAAGTATTTATAAAATCTTATCTTCATTGATTTTCTCGTCATGCTAAATTAAAAATTAAGTAAAGAATGAAAAATAATAATTAATATTATTTGAACTTTGAAAATAATCTTAAGAACAAAATCTTTGAAAGATCTGATAGTAGTATTAATTTCCTTAAGTTGTGTTCCATTAATATATTGCATCCACCGCAGGATTTTTGCCGGCTTTTCAGTTCCACGCTCTGCACCATTGGAATATAATAAACCCAATGTTGACCGTTAGATCACGCCACCATATAATTGAGTCGTGTAAACACCAATAACTTTTTTTTTTTTTCTTCTGATCTTCCAGCATTTTTTTTTTAATTTAGTAGAACGTGTTTAATTTTAACAATATAAGATGCAATGTTAGAGTTTAATATTTCAAACTTGGGCTAATATTCTTTTTATGCTTCTACATACAGAATAAAAGATAAAGGTTTGTAACAAATGGTGTTAGAGTGAATTTCTTTCTCTTGAATGATTTTCGTGTTTGACTGCAAAATAAATGCTATCAAATTGTGACTCAATATACCATGCCATGATATCTACAAATTGTACAGATGCAGCTAATAATGCCTTTAAAAATATCGTTAAATTATAAAAAAAAGTCAATAAATTTTAAATCTTTTTAATTATGAAGAATATGATGGAGTTTTATAGAATAATACTTATAAATACAAAGTATAATATACGAAAACAATGTAATTTTAGAATAATTGTTAATATATATGCCTAAATAGCTATGAATAATGTATATAATATGACGGTTTTCTATACATGTTTTAGGAAATTATTTGGAGAATACGTGTTGTTTACTGGATGACAAATTTATAAATTCTTTATAATAGATAGGGACTCCTCAACTGCCTATTTATTTGTCATGGTTCAATCCATTATTAGGTCAATCTTATAAATATATGATTCAAATAATCATATTTCTAATTGTCGAATAATAATAAAAATAATATGTTAATTATTAACTACGATTAATCCATAATTAATTTAACATTCTTCCACTTAAATAATATTAGTCAATAGTCAAAATATGAAAATTTTGAATTACCAAAATAATATGCGATAAGGATACATATAGTGTACTAACTAATAATATTTCTTATAATAAAAAAATAAAAAGTAGCATAACTTAATAGTCCAAAATTTTAATACTACAATTGTCAAAGCATCTGAAAATGCTAATTAAGCAACATCACAAAATTAATGTTATCTAGAACATATCTTAAAAAAGCCATAAAACCTGACTTTCGCTAACTCATCAAAATTCTTAGCCAAACTCATTTCATGTATTAGAAAAAAATTCAACAATTAAGGTCATAATTAGTGGATATGCTAACATCTCCTCAATGTCTATATGCTCTATCCTAATGTGAAAATTTTGAAATTGTTTTCTAATAAATTTATATTTAATATCAAAATGTTTTAAAAGAGAATTACTCTTGTTATTTCAAAAGAAATTTAGAGCATGCAGTATTATCACAATATATCATAAGTGGCTTGGAAATTCTTTCAACCATGTGAACCATATATCCAATTTTAAGTCTCACAATCTAACAAATGAGACATATAAATTTGAGATCCTCTATCGTACTTAAAATATATTAAGTGTTATTTTTCTGGAATATATTTAATATAAATTTTTTAAGAGATGTTTGTTTGATATTGTATATCTATATCCACTTAAGTTTGCATTGTTAATTCTAAGTGTTTTGAATTAGATTAATATATAATTTATTAGTTTGGTAATATATTTTTATCATGCTCTGTAATTGATTTTATTTTGGCAAATTCTTGGCACTTCATAATCTGTCACACCCTTAACCTATGTTCTGACAATTTATTTATTTTCACCAAACATGTAATAAGTAACATTATCCATCCTCCAAGCATGACACATTGATACAATAAAAAAATAACATAACAGGATTTCTCACTTCTTCTTAAGATGTTTATCAAACCATTTTATCATGATTTTGTGAGCCTTCCCTGCAGTCTTTGCAGCTTTTGGATTTGTAGGGTCATATCTCAAAGCCCAACCATGTGAGACGTTACGAAATACTTTTACATAACTATCAATCTGCACAAAACAAAAATTGGTGCACAAGTGATACACTACACGAGAGGTTAGACAAAATATGCCCAACTATCTATGACCATAAAAAGATACTTTGGATGGCTAAAAATAGTTAACTTAATTGCCAAATTCATATGGCCTGACACAAATTTTACTTGTCCAATGTAAAAGCTAGCTAAGTTTTTGTATAACTAGAAAAAGCCAACAATGAATTGCAACAAAATAATATCAAAAACACATATATAATTATTACAATAGTTAACAAAACCAGATCATTTAGCTAATATAAAATTACAGTATATAATCACAAAAGAAGATAACATTCATGATACCTCTGGTTTAGCTTTCAGGACTTCTTTAAATTGTTTTAAAAGCTGTGGAGGAGACAGTGAGTCATGCTGAGCTCCAAGTATAGCAATTGGATTATTAACACCTGAAAAGATCAATAATTAACTAATTCAAAATACAAAATCTCAATCACTGCTTTAATATATGTATCTTTATTCAATCTTTAAAAAATGATAAATGATATACAGCAAGAAAGAAGATTTATGAAAAAAAATAAAAATACAAACACTTATCTCAGTCATTACAAGTTTTGACCATCTTTCAAATAAAAATAACACTAACGATTCTGAAATGTTTTAATCATTCACAAAGTGGGATGTGAGAGTTGGGAGAAGAAGTTTCCTGGTCTTGGATCAAAACATGTTTAGTTAAAGTACTACTTGAAGTTGGGAGCCGTATACAGAGAGCATGTAAATTAAGAAACAATCTAAAGTATTGAGAATTCTTACCACGGATGTCATCCACAGTTATATATGATGGATGTAATAGCACAGAAGCTTGGACAAGTTTAGTTTTTCCAAGGTTGGTAACGGTCTTAGCTGAGAGCAAGAGAGAAAACAGTACATTCTGAGAATTATTCCAAAGGTGACCAGAAATTGCAAAATTACAGATAGGAGAGGAGATAAAGAACACCGATTCAGAAAGTCACTCACCGCCCCAACAAAAGCCAGCAACTCCAACAGCAGAAACACCTTTTCTTTTTAAGGCTTGAATAATAGGTTTTGCTTCTTCAGAACTTTTTCCCTACAAATTTAATATGCAATGTAAGCATCGCACAAAATGCGGTGCAGCTTTCAAGAACTGACAATTCGCATTCATGTGAAACCTCTGTCAAAATCAGAACAAGCAAGTATAATTAAGTAAGAATTAACCGGTTCATGATCTTTTAACCAAACACGAGTTGGCCTTGACACATTCTTAGGATCATAAGGGTCACCATGCAAGAAGTCAGGAACCAGGACATAATACCCATTAGCTGCAACCTTGTCTGCAATTTTCCTTCACAACACATAACAGATAATATTGATCATCATGGAACAACACATTACATTAAATTATTAAATTAATGCGTGTTTAATTTGTGATTTAGACATTAAATGCTTGTCTGATTTGTCTTTTGGATGTGAAAATGAAAAATGAAATATAGCATGCGTTACGGATCACTCTTAATGCGATGTCAGGTTATAGATGTACTTAGCACAGTACAGAGTGAGAGAGAATAAACAGATCGAACAAAATTTAGTAAATTAGACCTAGAAAGTAAACCATACCTTAAAAGTGGCGCTTTAAATCCTGCAAAATAAATTGAGCACGTCAAGAAAATCAGAAGAAACAGAAGAAAAAGAGAGAAAACAGATAAAGGAAATGAAAAAAATAAAAATAAATATAAATATTAATATAAAAAGTGAAATTTAAATTTAATTTAATTTTATAAAATCAGTATAATATCACATATTGTTAAAAAAATGATCCAACAATCATATTAGGATAAATTATAGGATAAATTATAAAAAATTAATATTAGGATAAATTATGAAATCAAGTCAAGAGTTAGAATTTAAATCTAACTCAATACAAAATCAAACCTAAGATTTGGTGTCATTTATAAACTATTATAAATTATTTATAAGATAAGATTTAGAAAGTGAAAGACTTTAAGATATTTATAAAAAATTACTAATGCATGATATATTATATTATTTACTAATTGACGATATTGAAAGAACTTATATCCAACAAATAATTACTAATACGATATTATTTACTAATTGACAATAATAATTTTAAAAAATGCAAAAGAAACTCAAATGAACATAGGAGGACAAAATAGTCATTTACGCAATATTCCTACAAATCCTTTCCTTTCTTCCACAACTCTACTCAGATCACCTATTCGGAATATCCAAAATTCTCACAAATACAGTGAATGTTTCCTCATAAACAGTAAATTCAGCATACCAAAGCCATTGCTAGTGACAGCAAAAACCTAAAAGAAAGAAACCACATATACATCGAACTGAATTATTCACACACAAACACTCCATAAAGAGAAAAAGTTGGTTGAATACCATAAACATCGGAAACAAGAAGAACGGCGAGGATGGCGAGAGGAGAACCGGTGACGTAGGAGTTAACACCACCGACATTGGTAACATGGCCAACACCGCTTGAAGCGTTGAGGATAGGAGCGTTTGAATAACATTCACCTCCTAACATTTCTCTCTCTTTTTTTCCTTATGCTATGCTATTTCCAATACTTCTTATATTTATAGGGAACGGATCCTCTCTTACCAGCTTTCGGTGTGGCACTTTCCAACGTTTTCTATAAGCCGTTGATGAAATGAAACCAACGCTTCCAATTAAAATTGGCAAGGAAAAAGTGTATTCAAGTTATGGCTTTTGTTTAACTTAAAATAAATTATGCTTTTTTATAATATTGTATCTTTCCATAAAGTTGATGTATTTAAAATGATGCTTCTTTTAATATTAAAATAAATAGATGCATTTAACAAGAGTAAGCATTTAAAATATCACAAAGTGAAAATATTAAATCTTAATCACACAACATTAATTTCTTGACAGGGAAATTTATCATGTAAAGAGAAGCTTTTGTTTTATCCACATATGGTGGATCCCACCTTTTAATCCATAGAGATAATAGTGATGAAAGCCAGCATCACAAGGAGATATTACTCATATACCCTTATGAAAAGTGTGGAATTTATGTGGACCAACGATGAACCAATAATAATTTTGTGTTTGCAAATATGCTGGAGAGGGACTAGAGAGAAATTTGCGTGATAAGATATAATTGCACTCAGGATTGTAGGATTTTAATACTCATTTAATGACATGTAAAATGGATATCATACTTTTTTTTTTAATTAGTTTGAGTATTTTTAATGAGAATTACTTGTAAAAATTGCTTAAAAATAAAAACATTGTTTTAATGTGGATCCTGTATATATATGAGTTGTTTAAATTTGAAAAGAGTTGTTTGTTTAAGTAATTTTCTTCCATTTATAAGCCGTTATCTTTAAATTTAAGCAATGCATTCACATTAAAATAGTATATTTTACAAACAATTTTAGTAAGCAACTCATTAAAAATGTTCTTAATTTTAAAAGGCTATTGTATGTAAACATACAGAGAAATTGCCAGTACTTTTATATATGATATATATTGTTTAATAATATCTATAAACTATTGATGGATTTAATGTTGTTGCAAGATTTGTTAGCACAAATAATAGCGGTTTGTGTTTTTTAACTAAATAATTTATTATTTTTCAGACATTATTTTAAATATGAAATTAATTATGTTGAAAAATATCTATACTGTGTATTAAAGTTTTTCGATTGTATAATTAATGACAAATATCATAATAATGATGATAAATTAATCATAATTTTGAAAGACAATTATATGATAATTAAAACATTTAGAATGAAATGGTTGACATCTTTTTGAGATCTTATTTTTGTGTTATAGATATTTAAAGTTTTTGAAGACTAGAGATTCGATAGTTTCAATGATTTTTTTTAAATTAACGATTTTTGTATTATGTGCAAACTTTTATATAAGTCTAACTATATTATTCATTTTTTTTAAAAAAATTAACTGATTAATAAAAATTCTTTCAATCATCTTTCTCTCATTGATGAACTTACGGTAATTTATTTATGCCACACAAAATAATAATTAATAATTTCTTAATTACTATTTTAGTAAGTAAATAATAAAATAATGATTCTTTTAAAAAACCACGAATGAATAATACTTATTCTGTAAATTTTAAATTAAAATAAATAAGTTTTAATTTACACGTTATAATGGGTGATGAGTTAAACATAATATTAAAAATTTATATGATCATTAAGATATTTTGAAACAAAATAATTGAAATTTTTAAGATATTTTTTTTATATTCTATTTGTGTTTTATAATCGTATTATGATTATAGTTGAATATGAGAATAGATACAAAAGAATGAGGAGTTGTAAGATTTATATTATTTTATATTTAGTTATATAAAATAAATATATACTTGTAGTTTATGTGTTTTAAGTGTTATGTTGTTTGAGTTTGTTTTGGAAAAACCAAATAATATAATAAATTTTCGTAATTTTAATAAAATATTTATGACATTTTCTATTTTATCCTAAGATAAGAGTATAAATAATAAAATTGCAATTAATATTATTTTAGCACACATAAAGAAGAGAAAGGGGAAATATTAAATAAGCTTTATTAAATTAATAAAAAGAAATTATTAAATAAGTTGCATTATATTATACATATTTTCTAAAAGTCTAATGCTTTTGAAGAAAAGCTTTGAACCACTTTGCAGATTGTTTGGCAAGTCGCTTCAAACCATTCTTGTAATCCACATAGTTTAGTCCGAACCTCACATTGTAACCATCTCTCCATTCAAAATTGTCCAACAATGACCATGCAAAGTATCCCTTTACGTTTACACCATCCCTTATAACATCAACAAAATAAATTTAAATTAGTCTTACAAAATAAATAAATATTAATATATAAAAAATAATGCATTACCTTATTGTCCAGCGTAGATAATAAAGATGACGATAATAATAATCAATTCTATAAGTATCCTGAAGCATTTCTTCAACCGATAGTGTTGAATCGTTCAAATCACCCATTCCTACAAATAAAAATAACATACATTAATACACTAATATGGTAGAAGAAAAATTATTTATAAAGATACAAAATTATATTAAAAAAATTCTATATTTTTAATAATTTTGTTTCAATTCTACTTAAAAATATATTTTAAAGATAATAAAAATGAATTTTTAGATGATTACCATTTTCTGTTATGTAAATCAAGGGACTCTTGTACTTCATTTTGGTATAAAGCAACAATTTTCTAATTCCTCTGGGGTAGACATATAACCAATCTGCACCAAACTGCATGTACAATTACAAATTAAGTTATATATAGAAAGATCAGTAAAATAATAAGGATATGTATCTAGAATTTGGCATGACCAAATACATACCCGTGGACCTATAGGAACCCCGTTGCGAGCAGCTAGCCAATGGAAACAAAATCAAAATGTGAGCTTCACAAATTCAACATTTATAACTTAAATAATTAACAGATGAAAAGTTTCCTCACTTAATTGATGGACATTAGCGTCAGTAGTATAACTTGGTTTGTTGGTTTTGTTTGTATTGGCAGCATAGTAAGTGGTGTAATAGTTCAGTCCAAGAAAATCTATTGAACCAGCAAGAAGTTTTGATTCTCGATGAGAGAACTTTGGCAATCGTTTACCAACTAGGGAACGCATGCTCTCTGGATACTTTCCTGATGTCAATGGTTCCACGTACCTATAATTATTGTTACATATCAAAATATCAAATTTGAGAATGGTTGCAAACAAAAGACATAAAAACAATTGCATACATTCTCTTCTATAATGTGTGTTCTAATGTTGTAGAGTTAAGCACTTACCATCCAAACATAAAGTCAAGTGCTCGTTCGGAAGCATCTTTATCTG
>Ga0099825_1007957_pt1 | contig 12721 bp, 6 predicted proteins | sample SiratroredBW_FD_76838 | JGI IMG/M metagenome (GOLD analysis project Ga0099825, IMG submission 76838) | Root nodule microbial communities of legume samples collected from California, USA - Siratro red BW | ecosystem: Host-associated > Plants > Roots > Nodule | place: USA: California | collected...
ATTAACGTAAGAGACTATGAGTTGACTATGTAAGCTATGAATAGTCACTACTACAAAATTGCTGAATAGTGATCAAAATTAGCGATCAATTTTTTTGGTTACTGTTAGTGACCGAATCAATGATTAAAACAATTTGGTCACTATTAGTGACCAAAACAGAGACTGAAAAATTCGGTCACAAATTCGATCACTGATTTTTCATTAATTCAGTCACTGATTTCGGTCACTAATTCGGTAACAGATTCAGTCACTGAGTTTGGTCACACATTCGCTCACTGAATTGGTTACTAATTCGATCACAAATAATAACAATAATAATAATAATAATAATAATAATAATAATAATAATAATAATAATAATGATAATAATAATAGTAATAATAATAATAATAGTTATAATAATATCAATAATAATAATAATAATAATAGTAATAATAGTAATAATAACAATATTATAATAATAATAATAATAGTTATAATAATATCAATAATAATAATAGTAATAATTATTATTATTATTATAATTGTAATAATAAGTATAACAATAATCGTAACATGACTGAAAAACTGCTTTGGTCTGGTGGTTATAAGTTCTCTCAAGCTGTGAGAGGTCCTGGATTGAACTCTCCCTTGATGCAGTTTATCCAAAATCTCATTAAAATAATTAATAGTGGGTAGTAAAAATAATAAAATTATAAATAAAAGTAGTATAAATAATAATAGGTGTAATAGATGTAAAAATATTATATTTTTTTATAATAAAAATAATATTCGCTAATTTTTAAAATCGGTCACAGAAATGGTTTCAGATTCGATCACAGAATTGATAACATAATCGATCACAGATTCAGTCACAGAATCAGTCACAGATTCGGTCATAGAACAAATTTCGTCACAGAATAGATCATTATACGCTAGTGACCAACAAAAAAGCGACTAAAGCGTTTGGTCACTAAATTAGTCATTGTTTTAATCAGTGACCGATTTTGATCATTTAGTGACAAATTTTTTTATCTTTATTAGCAATTTTTCTAATAGTGAGTTAGCTAAATTAAAAAATTTTCATAATGTGTCTATGTTCAATCTTTTTTTTTTTTGTTAATATTCTAATAATTAGTATATTAGTAAAGTATTTATGTTATAATAAGCACTTGGATAAAATCATTAGTTCTTCAAAATTTTATATTGTTTATTATAAACAAAACACTTAAAAAGAATTAGTCTTGTCCAAATATTACTAGAGAATCAAAACTGGATTTTTAACAAATATATATATATATATATATAACCATCTCCTATTCCAACTTCACACTATCCTTGGACATTACCTTCCTTGTTGTTATTTTTACTACTTGCATCATCATCCTCATTATTCACTCACTTCTTTCCTTAAAGTTTGATGATTTAATAAAACATCTACATAATTTCTCAACATAAAATTTTATTACATTTTTATTGTTGCATAATTTACTATTATAAATGGTTAATCATATCTTAAAATTACTCATATAGTGAATCTTTTTTCTCTAAGCAAGTATAACCACATTTCACCATCCATGATAGATAATATGTATTTTACTAGAGTTGTCAATTTGTTCAATCCAAACCTTATAGAAGATGATCATGAGCCAACTTTTTTAAAGTAAGGAAACATTCTTTAATTTAGAAAACAAAACATTTATTTAATAAAGACTTTTATATACAGTAAAAAAAGTTAATTAGTACCTACAATATCATCTAAGTTTAGATTGTTACCAAGTGACATCTGGTTTAAGTTAGAATTTTTTTACTAGACTGACACACCTTTCAACATTATTTTCCCACATAGCACCCTTTCAACATTATTTTCCAAACTAGTATTCTTTATTGTGTAAGTGGGGAATTCGACTGTGAGGGACCGAATTCCCAATTGAATTTCAAAATTTGAACTTTTAATAACCATAAGAATTCGGTAACCCACAAACCAAATTTTGACAGTTTTTTTTTTTTTCAACTTTTATAATTTTTTATTATTATTTTAAAGTAAAATAAAGTAAAAAATTTATAATTTTTTGTTCTGATTTTAGTATAAAAAGGTATAGAAGTAAATAAAAATATTGTAAGTGGTTTATTGTAGATTATGAGAAATTAATTTTCTAAAAAATAAATTTTGACTATATAAATAATGTTTTAAAAAGTTTAATTAAAAATGGTGAGAATAAATTGGAAATTATTTGTGAGAGAAAAAAAATTAAACGAGTCAAAATTAAAAATGAATTGATTTAAAGATAATATAAAATATTAAAATTTTGTAAATGCTTATTGTTATTGATAAAATAAAAATTTGAAAAGAAACTAAAAAAATGAAGTTAGAAATGTTAAATAAAAATATAAGTAGTGTAGTTTATAGATTTAAAAATAGGTAAGTATTTTTTCCAGTAAAAACTTAATTAAAAATACAATCAGAGTTTGGAAGGATTTATTTTTAATTTATGAGAGAAGGAGATAAATAAAAAAAATATGTAAGTGAAAAATCATTTATTTTTATTAAATTTATATGAAATAAAGTTGTGATAATAAACATACAAAGAGAAAAAAAAAACTATTTCTAGATATTTTGAAGCCATTAATTATAATGAGAATAAATTACAAGAATTTTGTAACTGTATTTTATATTAAAATTAAAATTAGATTAAAGAATTATAATAAATTATAATATTGGCATTAGAATTTAATTTTTTATCTTATGTTTGTTAAAAAAATATCTTTAATACAAAAAAATGAAATAAAATTGTTGGATATTTTATATAAATAAATATTAATTAAAAGGTTGGAAATTTTGAAATAGAAGTTAATTTATATGTAATGATAAAGAAAATAAGTGAATAAGTATATTATTTGGTTTAATGAAAAACATAAGTGTGTAAATTAAATTTTAAAATGTGAAATTAAACAAAAATGAAGTATTTTGTTTATGGCTAATGAAAGTGTAATTTATATATTAGTTAAAGGCGATTTTTCTTTAACATCGAGAAATAAATTAATAGGAGCGCTTTAAGGGTTGTCCAACCCTTTTACAAAGAACAAGGCTGCCTTATAATAGTTTACAACTAAAATTAACAACAATTTTGAACATAACTCCTTACAAAAAACTAAAACCACCTAAGCACAAAGACAATTTAAACACAGAACACACACTTAGGATTCCTGATCAACATTGTAACTGATATGCAACATAAACATGACAGTAATGAAAGCACTACTAATCTAGGAAAGTGTTGATGTTGTTTTGCCGAAATGGTTACTATCCTCTAAGTCTTAAGCTAATTCTTGGTCTTGCACTGCGTACATTTTTGGTTTGGACAAACAATTCAATTCTTGTAGTTGAATCTTCTTCATATTGCACACTTGGTTTAAGAAGTTGAGTACTTTTCCAACGGTTACTCATTTGTTGGACGTCAACATCATTTTGTATTTGTACTGTATCATGTACAAGTTTTCGATTAACAACTCTAACTGGACGACGGTAGTTTATTTCTTTAACTTGTTTTCGGTCTCCACATGTTAATATTTGTGATATGTTGTGAAATAGTTGATTAAAAGAGCAATCATGTGGGGTTGACATTCTTTTAGGATAGAGATGTGTAGGTTAGATCGTAACCAATTGGACTCTATTATGGTGGCCCTTTGGATAACTCCTCCATAGTAGATTATTGGTTCGGTTGAATTGATTGGGCCTTGATTTACAAAAGAGTTGAATGTAATGGGTGCGTTCATAAGGCTTAAAATTTCGTCTGCAGATCTTGTTAGCTTGGCATACAGTTCAATCATTGTAAGAAATGGAAATTGAGACTTTCAAATTAACAATTCAAAAATATTTTCATCAGTTAGTATCTAAACAACATCATACCTAATTTGCCCTTGTGTGGTTAGCTGAGGTTGGCGATAGTACAACTTCGTCATGTTGTCTGGTCTTGCAGTCCCAAAGCACCACAAACTTTCTCCTTTAAATGGGAGAACCTACAATTGTAAGGGATGCAGATAAATTTAGGAGATGGGCATTCAAAGTGGACTTCTTCATCATTTTTTATTATCCGACCATTTGCAAAGACAACAACAAGATTAGAATTGTAAAAATTTTCAGTGTCTGTTATACAGAGATTGTGCATTTGAAGATAAAAGCAAAAGTTTTGGAACGAATGAAGAATGGTTTGAAAGTGGTGTAGGGGTGGGAGGTTGAATTTATAGTTGGATAATGATTGAGATACAGATAAAATGGTTGTTTATGACGTGTGAAATGAATTGTGTAGAAGATGATAGATTTTTTACAAGTGTTGTCATATCCACATTAAAAGAGAACATGTTTGTACATTGGTGTTGATGATAATCCTAATGTATGGAATCTATTTTTGAGAAATGTGTTGTCAGGAAAAGAAATAATGGAGGAGTGATGTAGGAAACACAATTATAGAGGAGTGATATTATAATACACCTTATTGTCCTGCGTGGCTTCAGGAAAAGTAATTATGGAAGAGTATTGTGATGATGTGCATTATTGTCTGGTGTGGTCATAGGAAAGACAATAATGGAGAAGTGACATGACGAGTACACTATTGTACTGTGTGGCCTGAGAAAAAACAATTATAAAGAAGTGATGTGATAATACACATTATTTTCCTGTGTGGGTTCAGGAAAAGAAATTATGAAGAAGTGATGTGCCAAAGTATATTATTGTACTATGTGGCCAAGGAAAAATAATTACATATGAGTGATGTGATAATTTAAATTATTATTCTATGTGGCTTGAGGAAAAGCAATTATGGAGGAGTGATGTGACGATGTACATTATTGTGTAGTGTGGTTATAAGAAAAATAATTATGAAGGAGTGATGTTATAATACACATTATTGTGGTGTGTGGCTTCACGAAAAGCAATTATGAAAGAGTGATGTGATGATGTACATTATTGTGTAGTGTAGCTACAAAAAAAATAATTATAGAGATGTACATAGCAAAATCATGGTGTGCATGTTTGCATGCAACAAACACATGAGAGCATGGTAGATGTAATATTGGAATTTTTCACAATCACACCAGAATTCGTCCAAGCAAACTGCAAATCGACCTGGTGGTCGTACTTCTCTTGGATTTTGTCTCTTTTCTACTAAAAATCTAGTGCTCTTTTTGTCAAATGAAAGAACTGTATGAGTGTTCGCCTTCGATTGTGCATCCTCTAATGTTTTTGCTGCAAGATTATACATGTCCGCCAGTCATCATGGCTTCCACTTGTCTACTTTTTTCTGTGAAGAATTTGTTACAGCGGGTGTATGTTGCTATCACCATTGAAGAGATTGAAAGGTTTCTTGTTTTCTTCAAGACAAAGTTAATTGACTCAGCTAGATTGGTTGTCATATGTCCCCACCGACGATCGTTGTCCTATGCAAGAGTCCACTTCTCTCTTGGGATATCATCTAACCATTGAGCAACCTTAGGATTTTCCTCTCTAACTATGTTGTAGTAGTAAAAATAGTGTGGCCCTGTCATTTCATATGCTGTAATTATTTGTTTCAAATGAGTTAGTTAATCAAATTGACAAAAACAAATAGAAAAAAATTGAGTTAACAGATAAGGACACTAACCCATATTGACAACATCCTTCTTGAGTGTTGTATTTCTAAATCATCTCATGAAGTTTTGTGCTATGTCGAATGCAGTACACATGCATAGAATTATTATTGTTCCAACCACTACCTTCTTTAGAGTATGCACTCTTTATTGATTAATGACAATTAGAAATAAGAGAGATGTCCTCTTGCAGAGTGACATATCTTCGTAGGTTCCATAAGAAAAAGAACCAAGCATCAGCTATTTCACCCTCCACAATGGCAAAGGCAATTGGTAATATGTTATTGCGGCCATTTGCGCAACTACAACCAATATTGTCCCTCTATATTTCCCATACAAGAAAGTTCCATCAACTTGGACCACTGGCTTGCAAAATTTAAAACCATCAATGCATGGTTTGAATTTCCAGAATACCCTCTTAAAGATGATGTGGTCTGCATCCAACTGGTTACCTTCATATGCGGGTTGAGTCTTCATTTTCCAAATAAACCTAGGAACGTAAAGTTGCATTGCATTTAGAAGTGACGATAATTTTTGGTACGACTCTTCCCAATTGCCATATACCTTTTCTATGGTTAGCTGTTTGCCTAGCCATGCCTTTTTATAAGAGATTGTATATCCCAAGATTGTCTTCATGTGAGCTATAATGGTAGATATTGGTGTGGAAGGGTCGGCTTGGATGATTTCGTGAATGCTTTGTGCAATCATTTGAGAACCCAACTTATTGTGGTCTTGTGAGATCATAGGGGACACACAGGTGTGAACACCTTCCAACTTCATAATTTCCCATTGTTGATTATTGGTGCATAAAATTGCTCGACACCTCTATGCATAATCATTATGAATACATTGCACTATAAGCCTTGAATGACTTGAATATGCTACCTTGTATGTGCAATGGTTGACAATATGGAAATGATTGATGGCATCTTGAGCTTCTTCCTTTATATTGAACCGCTATCCTACAAAAAGTGTCCTTGGAGGATAGACTACCGTGTCAAGATCAAAGGCATGATCAAATTTTGGGTCATATACTATTGGTTCAATTGGAAAGTGTAGAAAGTACTCTGGTGGGACATAAGGTGAGTTAAGTTCATGTGGTTCATTGTTTGTCTGTTGTACGTGCAAATCTTCTCCCTCATCATCATTTGCAGCTGCAAGGATGTCATCTTCATCCTCACTAAAAGGATCGAAGACTTCATCGGGAAGACCAACAACCTGATGCTCTTGTGGTGGTCTTGAAGGTGTTGTTGGTTTTGGTATTCATCTAGATTGACATATGTACCACTTAGTAGTTCAATATATGATTGGATCTGGTCTTCCCAGTCCCCAAGATGCTGATGGGGGGTTCGTTGAGGTCGAATGTTAGAGGGTATGGTGTTTGGTGGGACAACAATTGTGATTGGTGGTCGCCCGGGGGTGGAACCTCAGATTGTTCATAATGAAAAAATGGTAAAGATGTGGGTTGAGATTGTGTTGAGGAAGAGGCAAACCTTTGGAATGTGACATACAATTCAGGTCCAGTTTGTAATTTGATGGAGTCATAAATTCCGAACAACACCTGAACATCATCATCCTCAGTCATCTCAATGGTAGTATAATGACTTACCTCTCCACCAAGTCTAGTGGGGTAACGAAAGTGCATCGTCGCAACCCTTTCTTGTGCTTCTTTATGCAGTTTTCTGAGGATAACTTCTTTCATCCTTTGTAGGGTGATGCGCCTTTTAAGAGCAACTACTTTTGGTGTCCTAGAAGTGAATGTAACTTCTTCAATGGGACATTCGTTCATTGGTCCATCATAGTGAACAATGTCGTATACGAAAACCATTTAAGTGTGTAATACAAGAAGAAAGATGGAGGAATGAAAAGAACAAATTGGGTGTAATTATAGACGAAAGATAGAGATATATAAACCAATATTTATGGTAAAGTTGTTGGTATGTAATAAATCAACACACATGACTTGTATTTATAATTGAAGTTATGGGGGAAGGATCAAAGTTGGCATGTCTACAAAGTAACCCTAAGCAGTAAACTCATGGGTTGGTAACGTCTCATCAGAAGTTGGATGGTGATGTTGACAACTCTTTCACGCATGTTAGTGGGTCAAGGTCAAAGGCTGACATGTTTGTAAAGCAACCTTCATCACTAAATTCGTCACATGGTGTAGTCCCATCGAAGCAATGTTGACAAATTATTTGAATAAAGTAAATAATATATAAATGTATTCATATTAAAAAAAATAAAAAAGTAAGAGCTTAAAAATAGATGAACAATCTATTCCTTTCATTACTTCCACTCGAAATGCAACATTCTATCCCTTTCCTTACTTACACTCCAAATGCAAAATTATATCTCTTTCCTTACTTGCACTTCAAATGCAACATTATATCCCTTTCCTTACTTCCACTCCAGATGCAAAATTATATTCCTTTCCTTACTTGCACTTGAAATGTAACATTGTATCCCTTTCCTTACTTTCACTCTAGATGCAACATTTTATCCCTTTCCTTACTTGCACTCCAAATGCAAAATTATATCTCTTTCCTTACACTTCAAATGCAACATTATATCCCTTTCCTTACTTCTACTCTAGATATAAAATTATATTCCTTTCCTTACTTGCACTTGAAGTAATTAAGGGGTGTTTTAGGGACACAATTCGGACATTTTAAGAGTATAGTTGGATCTCGAAACCGGTTTTGTTTATCATAAATAAAAAAACTATAGAAAAAGGTAGGGAGGCAAGTTATGTCTCCCTACAAATAGGCCTCTTCCTTGCCAAAAGAATAAGTTGTTAAGTATGAGTATATGTCGAATTAAAGTAATTAAGGGGTGTTTTGGAGGCACAATTCAAACATCTTAATAGTATAGTTGGCTCTCGAAACTAGTTTTGTTCACTTCATAAATAAAAAACCTATGGAAAAGGCATCAAGCCAAGTCATGTCCACCTACGAATGGACCTCTTCCAAGCCCAAAAAGTAAGTTATTAAGTATGGGTACACGTCGAATTAAATTAATTCAGGGGCCTTTTGAAGAGATAAGTGGGTCTAGGGAATTGTATGGGTTCATGAATTAATATCATTTGGTACTAAGAAATCCAATGCAAACCTATGCCACCTAGCCATCCCCATCTGTACAATTGCAAAGAATCCTATGTTGAAAAAAGTATATTAAATATGATATAATTTTCTTTCTCTGAAAGGTCAAGTCATTTCTGATCAACTATAAATATAGGTGATCATTACCTACACCTACACAAAACATCCAATCAATTTCACCATCTTTATCATTATCACAAAATGACATCGTCATCTATCGTGGCTTTGGTGCATTGTAACGGTCAAATCATCACTAATGAGCTTCATTCTACCATATTTTTCAGTCAAATAACAACTTCAGTTGAGGTTTATGAATCCATGCCCCTATCAGTTCTTAAACAAGTCATTCTACGTTTGTTTGTCACAGATGATGGCAAGTCATACACTGTTGATTTATGTCATCGATGTCCAGTGTATATAACTGACATTAGGAATTCTTATCAATGTGTTGAGATCGAAGATGACGACGACTTACGCTGTGTCATAAACCACGAGACACTGTTCACCCATATGATTGTCTAAGTATTGCAAGATTCTTTAGCAGGGTGTCAGCCAAAAGCAATGACCCATATTGAATCTATCCAATCAATATTCCAAAATGAACTTTATCAAAGCACGAGGCACTGTTCACTCACATTATTTCCTAAACATGACATAGATTCTTTAACAGAGACCCAACCTTTAAATTGACGTTCTAGATTGAATCTACCCTCATCAACATTGTAAAATTAACCTTCACAAACCACGAGACACTGTTCACCCACATGATTGTCCGAATATTGCAGAGATTCTTTAGCAGAGTATCAGCCAAAAGCAATGACCCATATTGAATCTGCTCCATCAACGCTCCAAAATGAACTTTATCAAAGCACGAGGCACTGTTCACACACATTATTTCCTAAACATGGCATAGATTCTTTAACAGAGACCCAACCTTTAAATTGACGTTCTAGATTGAATTTACCCTCATCAACGTTGTAAAATTAACCTTCACAAACCACGAGACATTGTTCACCCATATGATTGTCTGAATATTGCAGAAATTCTTTAGTAGAGTGTCAACCAAAAGCAATGACCCATATTGAATCTACTTCATCAACGCTTCAAAATGAACTTTATCACAACACGAGGCACTATTCACTCACATTATTTCCTGAAAATTCTTTAACAAAGACCCAACCTTTAAATTGACGTTATAGATTGAATTTACCCTCATCAACACGGTAAAATTAACCTTCACAAACCACGAGACACTATTCACCCTGTCGCAACCGTGATCACGACGAGGACGAAGATCTAAAAAAAAAGTTAATATATTTTGGAATTTTGAATATTTTAGAACAAAATATTGATTTTTAAGATAAAGGACCCGACAAGGATCGACCTTGCTCCTACTTATTTCTATACGTGACAGAAAATCAGGGCTACATAGTTCTTTGGTAGAAAACTGTTGGTTTGTGTGTTTGATATTTTTTAATCTTTTAAAAGCTTTATATTGTTTATATTTTAGAAAATTTTATATTTTTAGAATTTTATGGTTTTCTAATTTCAAAAGTTTCGAATTAAAACTTGAATGTCTTTATGAGACAAAATAACTTAGAATTAAACAATGTATGATGTGAGTGATCAATTGGATGTTTAATCGAAATAATTATTTATTATATTTTTGAATTTAAAATTTTAGAGATCGAACGATAATTTCAATTTAAACACCGTGTGACGCGCCCAGTCGTTTGGTATTTAATTAAAATTTATTTAACAAATAAAAACAATAAAAATCAAATGTAAAAATCTTTATTATTATTTTTTTATTAAAAAATTGCATAAAAATGATATGACATAAGAGAAAACAAATAAAACAATAAAATAATAAAAAAAAACAAGCACTCGTTCAATGATAAAGTAAAATGAACTACTTTGTTTGCCTTTTTTTTATTATCATCTTTTAATATTTTTTTATTCAAAGCCAATTCAAATTTATTTAAAGAAAAAATTCAGTACCTACACAAACTTAATTCACGTTGACCAATGTCTCACTCAATCACTCTCACCCTTTTTTTATTATTTCTTACATTACCAAGCTTTGAAAATTAGGCCACACACACTATTCTCTCTCCAAAGGAAAACCAAATGGCTATTTCATTCAAATACCATATTCACTTTCTTTGCACCTATATTTTATTAATTCTTCTGTATCACCAAACCATAAATGAATTGGGTCAAGCCCAATTAAAAAGAGAACGTTCTAGGTGCCTTTTTTACCCTAAACTACGTTAGGGTTTTGAAAAGGAAAACAACAGGGCAGCGGCACAGGCACAAACATGCTTTAATGAAGGTGGGGATTGGTTAACGGTGAAGATCTCATAGTGGTTGTTTGATGGTAATTTGTGAGATGGGGACTCTTGGCTTGGCGATTAGAGGGGAATGGTACAGCAAGTGAGAGGAGTTTAGGTGGTTGTTGGACGCGTGAGTCTCGCGGCGGTGAAGTGACGTGGTAACTTCATGGTGGTCACTTGATGGAGGGTGGAGGACCGGCGGTTCGGAGGCGACGATGGTGGAGAAAGAGAGTCGCGACAGAGGTGAGTTTGTTGTACAGAGACAAAAAAGTAGTTGTGATTGGGGCTGGTTTCGCGATAGGTTAGTGATCATGGCAACGATGGTCTAATGGTTGTGGGCAAAGGTGGCTTCGACCCTGGCCTTAGGCGGAAGCTCGGAGAGATTGACTGGAAGGGGGAAGGGGGAAGGTGTGGGAGATGGAGTTGGGGAGGAGCGGCAGGAAACAACTTGCAACTTATTGAACTGTTTTGTTGCTCCTAGGCTTCATTTTTTTTTCACTTGTAAGATTATTCATGGGTTCTTTCTCTTTCTCTTTATTAACTATTTGACTTTGGCTTGATTATAAAAAAAAATTCATGTATGACTTAAAATTTGTTTGAATTTTTTCAGATGTATATGTGCAGCAATGATACATATTAAAGCGACAAGAGAAACAAAGAAGCAACAAATATATTATAAACAGGACAGTAAACGCAAACCTCTTGTGGCCTCCTTCCTCACTTCAAACGTGTTTTTGTTAGCTTTCCTTTCTTCTGATCTAAATAGTTTGTTTTTGAACTGAGAGCAGGTTGTTGTTCTATGAGGTTCGAGTGGGAGGTGAAGAAAAAAATTCTAATGTATGAGAATGGCCCCCTGGTCTTTGTGAATCTTCTTTTAAAAAGAAATTGAGCAACGCATCTGTTGGCTGGTTGACTTGGTTGTAGGGACAGGGCATTTTGATAAGGAAATGCTAGCTACAAAGGGAGATTGCAGAGGAACTGACCAGCTTTTTTTGTTATGAAGAGGTAAATCTCTTGCCACTGAGGAGAGCTTGGCAGGGGGAAGCATTGCGGTAGTGTAGAAGTAGCAGGGGCGTAGCAGGGAGCGTAGCAGGGAGCGTACGGAGAATCAGAAAATTTTGAAAAATTTGGAGTTTTCTGGTGGCGTGAGTGCGGTGCAGCTTGTATGAGAAGGGTTGTATGAGAAGGGTGCTTCAATTTCAATTTTATCAAATTTATTATTTGTTATTTTTTAGCTTCTTCTTTTCTTTTTTAAAAGAAATGTAAAAATGAAATTATAAAAGAGATCAATAACTACATATTTCGTTTCTTTTATCTAATTTTAATATAGAAGTTAAAATCCTAATAATAAGATAAAGGTAAAATATTTTTGTATTTTATTATTTCATTTTTCTAAGATGAGAAAGAGATAAAAAGAAAAGAAAAATAAATAATTAAACCATATCATTTCTTACTCTTTTTTTTTTAATGCAAGAAAACAAAGACAAAATTCCAAAATTCTAACTAAAAGAGTTTTTTTATTATTAATATTTTGAGAAAATAAATCCGGACAAAATTAGGTGTTGACACACCTACATGATTGTCCAAACATCACAAAGATTCTTTTGCAGAGTGTCAGCCAAAAGCAATGGCTCATATTGAATATGCTCCATCAACACTCCAAAATGAACTTTATCAAAG
>Ga0099825_1007958_pt1 | contig 12720 bp, 3 predicted proteins | sample SiratroredBW_FD_76838 | JGI IMG/M metagenome (GOLD analysis project Ga0099825, IMG submission 76838) | Root nodule microbial communities of legume samples collected from California, USA - Siratro red BW | ecosystem: Host-associated > Plants > Roots > Nodule | place: USA: California | collected...
GCTGTTGAGGGCCATCCAGTTGCTTGCTGCTTATGAGAGCAGGAAGCTGAACGGAGCCGAGAGGCCCTACGCAGTACATGAGAAAGAACTGCGGGGAAGACCAGCCATAAAACTATCTAAGGATTGGAAGACAATAATATAGGTATAATCCTAGAAAGACCAGTGGTGTCTTTATCGAATAGTGACTTCGTTTTTTCTCGGAAAAAAGTTATTTAGTTATTTTATATTTTAGGTTAAATTTTTTATAAATATAGTTTTTTTAAAATATATCACAATAGATAATTAAATGATTTTTTTTTCTCTTATTTTAGTTAATCCAATATTAAGGTGTTCTTCTGTTTTCTAATACTGAAGTTCATGTTTTGTAATTCTTTTTATAATTATATATTCAATTGTTATTTTGAATTGATTATTATATTTAATAATTGGATTAATTTAGTAATTGAATTAATATCGATTAAATTGTGTTGTGGAATTTCTAAACCGATTTTCAATTCAGAATAATATTGTTGTTTACAACGGGCGATTGTAGTTGTTCAGCATATTGTGTATTTAGCAGATACTCCACAATTCTGTGAGTATTCGTAATTTGGATTTTCTTTAGGAGCCAGTAAGGGATTTGTGGAGCCTTCTTAGTATAATTTTGGTTGCGCGTATCAACATGTGTGATAATTGAAAACACTTTTAAGATGAAACGACTCATTCTAGAAACCTTTAGGTTTTTGGCTGGATAAACCTTTTCGTCTACTCGACCTCGAGGCTGGAGTTTGTGTATGACTTGGGTTTGTGTACCATCATAACTTGGACTTTAAGATTTGAATGTCAGGTAACTCTAATGTCACATATGGCCTATTAGGCCATTAATATTAGTACGAGTAGTTACCAACATAATGACGAAAACATTTGTATAGGTCATAACATAACTTCCCAATCTTCCAAAACATTAGTCATTCTTTTTATGTTAAAATCACGATATTTTAGTTAGAGAGGATGCTAAAATCTATCCCTATAAAAGAAAAAACACCACAAGTTCAATCACATAGACATTTGAACTCACTAGTTTAAAGTCACTAATTTGAACTAAACAAATTCTAACTTAAATCGAAATCATATTAGTAGTTGGATACATTATTATGTTAGAGATCCCACATCGACTAGAAATGAGGTATTTCAATAGTTTATAAGTGGGTACAAACCTCACTTTATAAGCCAGTTTTATAAATTTAAATTTGACTTAAAGTTCACTTCTGATATGGTCTCAAAACCTATCCTCGCAAAATTCTTTAAACTAACGAGCCGTTTTTAGTTTATAAGTATCACTTAAGTATGGTAAAAATTAAAAAAGGAAAATATTTCAAGCATATAGAAGGAAAAATATATATTTGAAAATTTATTAAATATTTTTATTAACTTTTTTAGAAAAGATCAATTATTTCGCAAACTAAATTCTAAAGCATATCTGTGTTTCTTTGTGTTGAATAATTAATACATAATGATAATTTGAAAATTTTATACTCTTTTCTAATTGCACATACATAATATAAGTTTTTTTTTATTTTAAAATAATTATCTTAAAATATTACATTGCTAATAATTCTAGATTAAATGATATATTTTTCTCTTACAGTCAAAAGAGCTACTTTAGACTATTTTTTGGTTCCGTTTGTTTAATTAAATTATGTTTTAAACTTATAATTCCTTATTTTTTTAACTTTAGATCAATTTAAGCTAATATATTTTTAAAAGATGCAATCATATTTTTAACTTTATAATTATTTTTAACTTTAATTCATAATTTATTTGAAATTTATGTTCCAATCAAAAACTTATTAAGATATTATTGTTAAGGTTAATCACTGCATGCAAAATATTAATTGTTTATCAATTTTATCTTTAAAAAGCACATCAAACAATTAAGAAATCAAAATATATTAAAATTATCCTTGAACTCCACACTATTAAACTATGTGATGCAAATTATTAAACGTATTAGATATAGGAATAATAATCAATTAAATTATCAATATTTGACTAAGAAAATTACATATATAAGTTTATTAAACATTTAATAATTTTCACTAAATTTCTAAATTAAGAACTTTTAATAATGTAAAAATTTGAAGTTAAAAATTATTGAGAGGTCAAAATTTTGCTTAATTTTGAAATAGAATAGAAGGACATAACTAGCTAAAATTAAAAAGTAAAATGGCATATAGTGTAAATTAAAGAAACCAAAAAGACAGTCTATTTGTTTTGAAAAAAAAGTTGTAACATGATTTTTTCTTAATTTTTATTTTCTTCAGTAACAGTTGTCTCTCAGTTTTACACTTTCCTTATCTGTTCACAATATCTTGTCATAGGTTAATACTAATTGGAGAAGTGACATTTTTTACAATTAGACTCCTTCTTTGGCCCATGTGAGATTCAATCTAAAACCGATACATTTATATTTATTGGAATTGATTCTATAAACTGCTAATTTGTAAAGACCGATATAAAATGTAATCAGTCGACTTTCATGAACATGGAAAAATTGACCTGTATAGCAAAAGCCAAATCAACTATGCTTTCCAACGCCATGTTTACAAGTATATGTACGTAACATGATCATATACACACAGTACATTTATACTTTTAAGGTATGTAGAGAGGCAATATATATATATATCATACAATATAGTGCACATCGTTAACGTGTTGATTCGCATGAATCGCGGGGTCTTCTAATAGAGCTATTTAATTATGTCCCTTCATAACATCCCAAGGTGCTTAGTTTTGTATCTGTGACATAAACACGATCTCATAATTAAATGAAAAGTAATTTCTACATTCTATTCTATTCGCTGCAGCAAATTATTGTACGAGTAACCACGCAATGAAAGAACCCTAGGCGTGGTTGATCATTTATTTAAAAAACCTAGACGATGACTTATGTCACTGAATACATTATCAAAACTATATGTGCCCTCAAAGGCAGACACTGCATAGCCCTTCGTATATTTAGAAGTTTATCTTGGTAACGAAAATTATGTACACTCATATGTTCTAATTGAAGTTGTGTGCGTGACTTTTTGAGGTTTCACCAATGGCAGAGGAAAAGACATTCCCGGAATTGATGACGTGGGATGAAAATAGTATTAGCCAATGAGAGGGTGCCAAGTATCATTGGCAGTTCACGTGGCAAGATAAAATGGTGAGGCACTGGCTTGGCCACTGAGATAGGCTGGACAGAGAGTTTAAATTTTTTTAACATTTTCCTTAGAGATACCACTATGAGATAGAGGCTTGTATGTCTTTTTCGTGATGTATCGTATGAGGTTAAAATTAAACTTTTGAACAAAACTGAGCTTTCATGTTGATGATTTCTATATGATGTTTATGAGGACACAAACGTATTTCATCCAAATAACTTGATCAATCCTTGTTCTTTCTGGTTTTGCTTCTTCTCTCCCTCAAGAGAGGGGGTTATAAGTAAATTAAAAGTTAAAGATTGTATAAATCCAAGATGGGGGTATAAAAAAACGGCAGTAGTAGTAATGATGAGGAATAAGTAATATTTTATTAAAAAAAATTGAATGAAAGATCAAATGGGCAGTGATCGCCCGCAAAAAACTGTAGTGACCAATCAATTTTTGGACTTCCACACCCTTCTTCTCTCCTTCAAGTCTGAAGCCCTTTATAAATCTCCCACCCGAACAAAACACCACCACTTCTACATCAACCCACCTTCTTTCTATTCTCCTCTTTTATCCTCACCCACCAAGATACTCTGCTCCAAAAACCATGGAAATAGACATGGACTACCACACAGATGCAATCCACAACATACACTTTTCTGAATACACCACCATCACCGACACCACCCCCTCTTCCGACGACGACTACGGTTGCAACTGGAACCACTGGTCCCCCCTCGTCAACTGGGACGCCTTCACCGGACCCCACGATGACTTCCACCACCTCATCGACTCCATCGTCTCCGACGGCGCCGCCGCCGAGTACCCCAGCCCCGAAGACCACGCCGCCAGCAACTCCCCCTCCGCCTCCATAACGGAGGAAGACGACAACGAGGAAGAAACAGCCGCCGCCGACGATTCCAAGGGCCTCAGACTAGTCCATCTGCTCATGGCCGCCGCGGAGGCCCTCACCGGCGCCACCAAGAGTCGCGACCTGGCTCGAGTGATATTGGTTCGGCTCAAGGATTTGGTGTCCCACGCGGCGCACGGCTCCAACATGGAGAGGCTCGCCGCCTACTTCACCGACGCACTCCAGGGCCTGCTAGACGGCGCCGGGGGTGCGCACAATAACAGCAAACATCACTACTACATCACGTGCGGGTCCCACCAACCCCGGGACGATCATCATCATCAAAACGACACCCTCGCGGCGTTCCAAATGCTCCAGGACATGTCTCCCTACGTCAAGTTCGGACATTTCACCGCCAACCAGGCCATCATCGAGGCCGTGGCCCACGAGCGCCGCGTCCACATCGTAGACTACGACATCATGGAAGGGGTCCAGTGGGCTTCTCTCATGCAGGCCCTTGCCTCCAACAAAACAGGTCCACCGGGCCCACACCTCCGAATCACCGCATTGTCCCGAACCGGCACCGGACGCCGCTCCGTCGCCACAGTTCAGGAGACAGGCAGGCGCTTGACGGCGTTCGCCGCTTCCCTTGGGCAGCCGTTCACGTTCCACCAGTGCAGGTTGGATCCCGACGAAATGTTTAAACCTTCCTCTTTGAAGCTGGTTCGCGGAGAGGCTTTAGTTTTTAACTGCATGTTAAACTTACCGCACCTGAGTTACCGCGCGCCCGATTCTATTGCGTCGTTTTTGAGTGGGGCGAAGGAGTTGAAGCCGAGGCTGGTGACTCTGGTGGAGGAAGAGGTGGGGTCCAGTGTGGGAGGGTTCGTGGGAAGGTTCATGGACTCGCTGCATCACTACTCGGCGGTGTTTGACTCGCTGGAGGCTGGGTTTCCGATGCAGGGGCGGGCCAGGGCCCTTGTGGAGCGGGTTTTCTTGGGCCCAAGGATAGTGGGCTCACTGGCCCGGATATATCGGACGGCTGAAGAGCTGCAAGAGAGAGGGTCGTGGGGGGAGTGGTTGGGTGCGGCGGGGTTCAGGGGAGTCCCAATGAGCTTCGCCAATCATTGCCAAGCGAAGCTTCTATTGGGTCTTTTCAACGACGGTTATCGGGTAGAGGAGTTGGGGACTAATAAGTTGGTGTTGAATTGGAAATCTCGGCGCTTGCTTTCTGCCTCTCTTTGGACTTCTTCTTCTTCCTCAGACTCCCATTAATTTATTTCTACTAAGAATTCACCTAATTGTTTCATATCTTAGCCTCTGTTTCGTACTTAGATAGCAATGAGTAAAAAGATAAATTATTCGCATGTCGCAAGTTTTCATCTCCTTTGTAATACACACAACTTACTCAACATAAAACAAACTCATCAAAACTTCCACCAAACACCTCTTTACTTTTTCATATTTAATCTGTTCGGTGTACTGAACTTTATTTTGCAATTCAGGATAAGACAAATATTATAGTAAAAAACATTTTTAAATTTGCCGTTGTAAAATACGATGTGGTTGTTCTTGTATTCATGTCTTTACGAAAACTTACCGTATAAACCACACCCATCGTAATTTGAATTATTGGAAGCTTTGTCTCCATATCTCTGTAAATATATGTTACTTTCTGCCAGACCTGCAGGCTCCTTTGTTTGCCTCCTGTTATTTTTAGGTGCACTTTAGTATCACAGCAACATTATTATAATATTTTCAGGTGTGTGAAATTTTCAACTTGTAGCGTGCCTTGTATTATAACAAACTTATTGAAAAATAAACAATAACATTTAAGTTCAAATTAAAAAATCATAAAGACAAAACACATAATATATATTTATTTGTATTTTCTTGTGCGTACCCGTCTAGAGGTAAATTGAAATTCATGCTAAACTAACCTAAAAGAAAGTTAAATATTAATTACTGTAATTTTTAAAATAAGAGGGGTATTCAGTAATCATGATTGAGTCAAGTTCAAAAGAAGTGTCATTTTCTTTAATAATTTAATAGCAAAAACTATTTACCAAAATTTGTATTAGAAGTTACAAACTCTTTAAATCGTGCTTCTAACTTTTTGTTTTTGTTCTTTTACATGTTTTTTGTATTTTTTTTTTTCCTGAATGACTTTCTTGAAAGCACTTCATTGGAGTCTATATGACATAAAAGATATAGTTTGGCTTTATTTTATATTAACTATATTAATATCATCATATAGTTGCCCGCAAAAAAAGCATCGGATAGTTAAAAGTTAAAAACAGTGTTTGTTTATTAATTCATAGCATTTTATTTGACTCCCTACGACTGGTGAGAGTGATAACCGATAATTCAGAACACTGAAAAACAAAGTGGCTGATCTTAACAAGGTCTATTTATTGTATAGAAGGAGGGATCATACAACAAAACACTTACCATCTTTATTCTTTACTTCTTTTACTTAACGATGATGAAACTTGTTTGTTAGAATATATTAGAGAAGAATGAAAGTGAGCATAAAAATTTATTTTTAGAAAAACTTAATCTTTCTTTATTTTATTTTTGGAGTATATTTAAAAGAGTTATTCTCCAATTTTATCATTCGTTTCTTTTAAATTATTTTAACAAAGGACTAATCTTATTTATTAAATACAAATAAAATATTAAAATGGTGAATAACACTTTTGAAGTTACTTACTATTGGTTTTTTCAACTTTAATGATTAAAGATAAATTATTTATTAACCATTAAATTAGAAAGAAATGAAAATATAATTTACGATTTTTATCTCTTATTTCTTTTTGCAATTTTATTCCACACATTTCAAAAATTCAATTTTTTATCCAATTTTTTTTCGCATACGTTTTATTTTTACATTCTATCTGATTAAATTATTTTCAATTTTAATTGGTTTAAAAGTAAAAAAAGTTTTAATTAATATTATACTAAAATTCCATATCAATAATTAAAGTGGCGAAATTATGTATATAAGGTAGAGTTGTTATTATTGTAACTTTAGTGAGTGTTATAGCAAGAGAGGAAATTAGGTCCTTTATAAAATTATGAAGATAAAAATCCGAACTTTTAGAATAAAAAAATGAAAGTAAAGTATGGGGACATTTAAATTCGAACTTTTTTTTTTTTTCTTGTAATCTTTCTTTCTCGTTTGTTTGTTCATGGTTCTGAAATATGAATGAATGGCTGAGATGAGTTTGGGAGGTGGGAAGTCACCTTCTTCCGCGTGTCATCCTGTCTGGAAGATACTGTGGAATGTTCCGTACAATATATGTTATTTTGCATTTCAATCTCTATTTTATTCTATCAAAACATAAACAATTATGCTTCTGAGCTCATAATACTTTTTAACAAATGGTACATTAATCAATTAATTACTCTAAATACGTTCCGTAATTCGAGAGATCTTCTGCAACATCATTTCTTCATGCAGATGTTTGTTTATTATTGAAGAGCATTTCACACTGTCATATATGTCATTTCACACATACGTCTCCGTAATTTATCATTTGATCAGTAGATTAGTCAAAAGTATGGCTAATCAATTTTTTTTATTCCATTATTTGGCTAATCGAAAGTACGGCTAAAAATTTTTTTTTATTCCTTTTTGCTAGTTGATAAATATTAGCTTTGTCATTCGACTTGAAAATTTTATTTAGTCAAACAGGTTTAAAATTACAAAAAAAAAAAAAACTCTATGAATTTAAAAGAATAAGTGCTCTTTCCAAATTAAAATTACTTTTCGATTCTCTCAAATTTAATCTACGTAGCATTTAGTCATGCTTGTAACTCTGTAAATGAATGATTAATATGCGAAGTCCATGTTACAAGGGACAGACGGAGTATGGATAAAATGGTTTTCTTTAATTTTTTTAAAAAACTTTTAAGATATTAATTAATTATGTATGAAGTATTCAAAAGTTTATTTTTAAAAATCTAAGAGAATTCCTAACACACCAAAATTGTTTTCACATTTATCAAGTATTATCTAAACATAGTTTTCTAATGATTGTTTTTACCGAATCCCCATAAATTAGCAGAAGGCTCATTTTGTTAAAACTAACTGTAATTTCCTTTTTAGCCAAAATATAATTGTACTTTTCTTTATTTTCTCTTATACATTAATTATAATATTAAAAGTAATTTTTGATATTTTTTTATTTGTATATATTTACATTAAATTACCAAAATATTCCGAACTATTATGACAAAAGTGGGTTTAGTTTTTGTTAAGTAATTTTTTAATTATGGAGAATATTATTTCGATATTTAAATGTCAAATATATTTCATAAAAATATTTTAAGAATGTTAAAAACTTAATTTAAGTATTAATTTCATTAAAATCGAAAATATTATAAACTAACAATGAAAGCTCAGTTAGTGCTTTCTAATAATGAAATTTTGAAACTCCATTTTAATTTTTTAAATATGATTCCCAAAAGATATTTTAAGATTGAAATTTTCTCATTAAGATTGATCTCAGATTTATTATAATAATATGGATATTTTGATAATTAATACAAAGGTGTAAAACTGTTGTAAGAAAATTCTTATTATGGTTAATATTATAAATGAAAGTAAAGTATTTGGTAATTTTTAGACTTTATAATTTCACATAAATTATATATTAATAATTAGTTTTGTCAAATAACAATTTCTGTCATATCCATCATTATTCGCATTAAAAAAAAACTTTATAAAACGATAAGCCAATAACATTTTATTATATATAGGTAAAGACAATCCAATAATCCATAGCAAAAGACAATCTTTATGTAACTGTATTGATTCCATTGCAAAAACACACTTGATGTAATCACTTTATAAACTTTTGAGAAAATCTTTAGCAAAGAAAAGAAAACTAATATATTAAAAATCACATCTAAATGCTATTCGAAACTAAAAGTGATATTATAAAAGATACACGCATTAAGTAGTGAAACTTTCCGGCATTTCACAATGTGTATAAAACTCTTGTGACAAAATCATTATAGCAGCTGATATTTATTTATGATTTATGTATGTACCAGTTTATTCGTAGATAACTGCAAAATAATAGGTGGATTCTGTTCGTATAAGAAATTCGTATGTAAGTTCTAATTCACTCTACTGAAACTCTTTGGTCATCATCCTTAAAAATAAATCTTTCACCATTTGAAGCTCAACTTCATCCATAGATAATATGTACGACCTTTAAGTTCAAATTAAAAAATCATAAAGACTAAACCCATAATATAATATAATATATATATATATATATATATATATATATATATATATATAATATAACTTTTTCTATGTTAAATGCATTTTAAGATTAATACAACGTAAACTTGTTCATATTGTATATATAATGAATAAAAACTGTTTCCCGTAGGCTTTCAAACGGGGATTAAATAGTAAATAGGAGGTGTGAATAGTATACCTAGGTTCAACAAAATAATTTGGGTTTCGTGAAATTGGATTTATAACACTTTCTGACCAGTTTTAGGGCAGGATTTTGATCCTTGCACCCCTACCATTACTAACTGCACTCCCACTACATGCACAACAAAACTCCTACCACTGTCACAGTTGCTGTATTAGTATTGTATAAGAAGAGAGAGAGAATGTTCAAAGAGAAAAGAAGAGAAAGCGAATCTTTGTGAAAAAAAAAAAGTTGATCTTAAAAGCTTAGTTTAGAAAACTCATTGAAAGGGTATTATATATTTTGGAAATCTTGTTACGAAAAACTTCTTCTGAAATAGATTTTATGCGTTCCAGAAATTCTGTACTAGAAATTTTTTGGAACAAATAATCTGAAAATCATTAAAAAAAAATGATAAAATGGTTGTTTAAAAAAAATGCGGGGATGCGTCAAAAAATTGTGTGGGTGCAGGAAGAAGGAGCCTTTTAGGGCATGTCTTTTGGACTAATTGTGCAAGGTTGAAAACAGTCTAATTGGGCTTGTTCTGTTATAACGATATAGTATAGACAAGTTCTTCCTGCACCCTAATATCCTCTTTCTGCATCCTCATACAAAATATGAAATGATAGTTATGTCTTTAACTTTAAAAGTATAAGACCAAATTAGTCTCCACTCCTTCACTCCTATCCGGTCTACACTGGAAAAAAAATGAGAATCGGATGATATCTCCATCCCATTCACATTATGAAAAAATTGACAATCGGATGAGTATGTCATTCGGTTGTCATTTCAGCATCCATTCACAAATTCAGCATCCGTTTGTTTCCATTCTTCCAAATCTTCGATTAATCCTTCAAACAAGCAATAGGTAAGTAATTTTTGGTGTTTTATTAGCAATTAATAAGTGATATTGCTTATTAGAGTAGTTGATTTAGGATTTGATGCGCTGTCGACGATAGACAGAGGAATTTTCCGATTTAGGATATGAGAACCGGATGCGGTTCTCGTTTTGATTTGAAAATGAGAACTGGATTCATCCAGTTGTCAATTTTTTTGTAATGTGAACTGGATGGAGGTGTTATCCGGTTCTCATTCTTTTGCCAATGTAAAATATATGGGTGTGCCATAGAGGCAATTGTGAAATTAAAATTTTATATTGAGATCCAGGAAGAAAATATTAGGGTAATGGAAGAACTTGTCTATAGTGTACATACCATTGTTCTTTTATAAGAGATTATAAAAAAAATTCTCTCAATCTTCTTTAATTTTTTTTTCCTTATCTTTTTAGATATTGCTTGGATCGAGAAAACTAAGAGAAATGTCCAAGATTCTTAAATGGACGAGTTCTTCCTGCACCCTAATAAAAAAATTTCATACCGCAATTACCCTTGTATGACAATCGGATGACAGCTCCATCCGGTTGTTAATTTTTTTTCAAATGACAACCGGATGGGGGTGCCATTCGGTTCTCATTTCCAAATCAAAATGATAACCGGATGAAACCCATCCGATTCTCATAATCCAAATTGAAAAATTAATCCGTTTTTGATTTGGACTATGAGAACTGGATGGGTTTCATCCGGTTATCATTTTGATTTGGAAATGAGAACCGGATGGCACCCCCATCCAGTTGTCATTTGAAAAAAAATTAACAACCTGATGACACCTCCATCCGGTTGTCATTTGAAAAAAAATGACAACGGGATGGGGGTGCCATCCGGTTGTCAATTTTTTTCAAATAACAACCGAATGGAAGTGTCATCTGGTTTTCATACAAGGACATTTGCGGTATGAAATTTTTTTATTAGGGTGCCGGAAGAACCTATTAGAATGCAGGAAGAACTTGTCTCTTAAATGTTGTCGTTTGGGCTTTTTTTTTTTTTATCCATTAGAGCTCTAACTTTTTTTTATTGTCTAAAAATAGAAGCACAAAATGTAAAAAACAATTACAATAATAATTAAATTTTAAACAGTAATATATATAACACCTTTCATTCAAGTATTCTAAATTCAAGTTATTCGAGTTAAAGTTTAAAATCAATCATTCAAAATTCCAAAAAATAAAAGGAAAATTGGATAATTCAAAGAATTATCGTGTAAGAAAAAAACAGTTTCTTCAATAAAATTGTAAACGTCGGTTATGAAATATGTGAAAAATTCATGAAATTGTTCTCCGAAGTGAGAAAATTTGAATGACTATATTAGCTGTAGGTGAATGATAAATAAGCATAAAATCTGAAACAAAAACAAGAGATTGTTACCATACCATGTAACATCTCAGTGAGGTGCAATGCATAAATTTAGGATCACACATATATATAATATAAGGTGAATGAAGCTTCTGACCACAACCACCGTGTCTGGCAAGGCTGAGCTGTGCCAAGACATTTGAAAACCAACTGATTAAGACTATATTATATTAAGGAATATCACACAATTTTCGTGCAATTTGGTATCCATAGGCTTATTCTTAGACTATATTATATTAAGGAATACAGCTACCAATATAGTATATAAAATTTAATGGATCTCAAGTTCACTCATAATTTATAGTTTTTAAACCCTTTTTTATTGTACACTAACAGAACATTTTAACCCTAGTTTTTCTGCATGTCCTTTGAGATGGAAAAGTGTGTATTTCCTAACCTATGCATAGTATTTGGTTCCATCTTATAGATAACGTAATACATTGTCATTCTATTTGTTGACGCCAACTACTATCTCATTAGAGAACCATTTCATAAATTGGACTATTCTCTAAAAACCTTATTATAGATCTTGGATTGACACTTAACTTTTATTTTTTAATACTCTACCTAGAACCCTACAAATTTCTAACAAATTTTAATAAATAATAAAGTATATATTTCAAAATGTGCTATTGATACTTCTCGTAATATTCAAATCATTTATGCTATCATGTTCAACAAATGTCTTAAAGTATTGTTGTTCACGTAGCCATTAGACATTATACTAGCCGCTTTAGGTGATTTAATTATTTTGCATATCTCATTTTCTAATATAATCACTTCTTTACTTTCAACTTTCAAAATTCTAACTTTTGAAGAAACACTTAATTATTAATTATTAGTATGAAGAAAAAGGGAAGGACAGAAATAATAAGTTTAAAAAAAATGTAGGAACTAAAAATTTAAATAATATGTGAAATTCATTGTAGTAAGGATTTTTTATGATAATTGATCAACTTTTTATAAATTCAGATTACATCAAAAATTTGATTTTTTCTATCTTAATTAAA
>Ga0099825_1007962_pt1 | contig 12718 bp, 5 predicted proteins | sample SiratroredBW_FD_76838 | JGI IMG/M metagenome (GOLD analysis project Ga0099825, IMG submission 76838) | Root nodule microbial communities of legume samples collected from California, USA - Siratro red BW | ecosystem: Host-associated > Plants > Roots > Nodule | place: USA: California | collected...
AAAAAAAAAAAAAAAAAAAAAAAAAAAAAAAAAAAAAAAAAACACAAAAAAAAAAAAAAAAAAAAAAAAAAAAAAAAAAAAAAAAAAAAAAAAAAAAAAACAAACCCTTACTCATTGCCTTCGCACATCAGTCCTTTAGGATTGCAAACAAAACTAGTCCTGTGTACTTAGCCAGCAGAGGGGAGCTTTATTAAAAGCCAATTTCAGTTTTGGCTATGATCTAATTTAAGGTCAAACTCTGCAACCCCGAAGGAGCATTCTCAGAAAATAGATTTTTGGAAAGATCAACAAAATTTAACTTCTTATTTTTTCTTCAACACTCAAAGGGAAGTCACAGGTCTATCACCCACACCACTTTTTGACGGGGAGAGCGAACTTTGAAAACTTTGCAATATGTTTTTCAACAATTCATTTATGAAAAATATTCTAGCTTGAATTTTGTTATTAATAGAGGATTTGTCTCCCATGGTACCGATCTTTTTATTAGGTTATCGTCAGGGTAAAAATAAAAAACCATGATGGACCTACTTAACAAACATATCCTTTACATACTCGAAATTTGATATTGATGTAACATCTCACCAACTATTCTACATCACATAATAGGCAATTTACTAGACCAACCAAATAGGATAAGATGATTTAATGATTTTCTCCGTTTGAACATCTACTTCCAGTAATACTCTTGCCTCAAGCTGATTTTATCAATTTCTGCGTATTATTTAAAAGAAATGACTTCATTTGTTTTTCATAGTCATAATTCATTAGTTACTTTCAGCACAAGTTGACTTAGACAAATTTACCTCATTGGTTGCAACTAACACAGGTAAGTATATTATCATATTTATATTTTATACATTCTCATTGAGACATTCGAATAAGGTTTAAGAGTCAAACAATTGTTATGATATTATTACCAGAGACTTGTGTGTTTATTAGATGATACCCATTTCATATTTTTTTTTAACTCTCTAAATGTCTTTTTTGGTGCTATCTCATATATCATTAAAACAAATTTTATCAAATATAATATCTTTATAGATTATTACGAGCCCATCAAATGTTAATCATGCTCTGAAGCCTTTCACTTCACTCTCGTAACCAATGAACAATCTCTTCTTGGATTTGGATTCAAGCATATAATGGTGTACATGATAGCTAGTAAAACACTTAAATACTTTCAACAATGAATAATTCATTGACTTTCTTGATCACATTTCAACTGTAGTCTTGAACAAAATGGTTATAGATGGAGAATGATTCTTTAGAAAACACATTTTGCTTAAAGCCTCACTCCTTAATGTCCATTCAAACCAAAATTTGATAACATGCTCTTTGTCCTATCCAATAAGGTCTTGTTCATCCTTTCACAAACTCCATTCTACGTGGAGTATGACAAACAATCAAGTGTTTCACAATGTCTTTATATTTAGAAAAGTTTTTAAACCCCTCCTTATAGCATAATTCCATATTATTGTTAAGTTCCTATATTTGTTAGTTGTAGAGGAGGAGGTAGAGTTATTTGAACCAACTAAATTTTGTGCGGTAGGTGGTTGTGCTGAGAGTGACAAATGAAATTTGACCATGAAAAGGGAGATGAAGTCTTTATAAAAGAATTAAACTAGAGAGTTGGTAAGAACACCTAAAGGAAAGAAAAATGTTGTTACACGTGAATCTTAAGGAAGACAATCCCATGAGTGTATGATTTTAGTTTTGAAGTGTCTACAATAAGAAAATGTCTAAGGGTAAAGCATTTGGTGACAAGTCTACATCAAATTGTGTTCAATTCAAGACCTGTCTAGTGGCTAAAGGCTACAATTATAAGAAGCATGTTGATTAGAATAAGATATTCTATTGGATAGTCAAGCACACTAGAGGATATTAAAGATATGGAGTTTGAACAACTAGACGTGAAGACGATTTTTCACCATGACCACTTAGAGAAAGAAACTCTAATGATTTAGCCTTAAGGTTTTAAGATGATGGGTAGTGAAGATTATGTGTGCCAAATGAAGAGATCATTGTATATAATAAAAAAAAAATCTCCTAAATAGTGGTATAAGAGGTTTGATCACTAGTAGAAAAAACACCTTCTACATCAGTTCTAGAGGACATTCTACATCGGTTATTGAACCGATGTAGTGTATGAAAAACTTTCATCGGTTGGCACGAGAAACCAATGTCAAATACCCAACCAAATTGTGTGGAGGTGACGTTGAGACAAATATACTACATCAGGTGGAAGGAGCAAATGATGTAGTATCCTAAAATGTTTTTTTTTTTTTTTTGAAAAAAAAACGTCCCTATTACATCGATTGACTAAGCAACTGATATAGTATTCCCTGTTGTGAATGTGTTTAAACCACATATACTACATCGATTGTGACCTTAACCCATGTAGTATGTGACATATTACATCGGTTATACTCATCGATGTAGTATGTGTTGCTTTTTTATAAAAAAAATTAGCTTCAATTAGCTGTTGTTCATAACCTACAAAAGATAGTATATCATATTTTCAGCTAGAAATTAAATTTACATTTAATATCAAAGCAATTACAACACGTAATAAATTTACAAAAATTACAAAAAGTAAATATGATGAAGTTATAACATGAACAACTTTGACATTATTTCTAATTGTAACACTATATATGTGTACATGTTACACTACACACACTAAGTTATTATTTCTAATTGTAATGAAGTATCTTGTCCATTCTCTTCTAATTTCTTCTATTACTTTCCAATGGCTTTGGATCTGAAAAAAAAAGCTGAAATAGGAAAATAGTTTTATTAGACATCATCATATGAAATTTGAACATCATCTGATGTAATTTGAACATTTTCATACCTGGTCCCAAGAGTTGATACCTATGTAGACTATGGTCTTCATCTAATGCATCACGTAGTATCCACATTCCCATCTTCCTTGTTGCTTGTTGCACTACAATTTTAGCAAGGTTAAATCATTAAACAAGTCAAAAACAAATTCAATAGGTTCAATTAAAAACTAAATACCTTCTAGGACGTGGATGTAAATCTTCCGCCAAGTACATTACAAACATTAATTGTGCTAAAATCAAAGTTGATTAGTAACTTGCATATCATACAAACAACATCAGTGTATTATTTGTTAATTAAATCATACCCTTGTACTATTGCTTTCATAAATATCAAGATTCCTTGTGCTATAAACTAATTGATTTATGTACCTGCATTGTTAATATAAATATCAGTAAAAATGCTTCATGAAACATATTTCATCAAATAAAATGAAAAAAACGTGTAAATTTAAAGTATACTTACATCATCCATAACTGAATGACTACAATCTTTAGCAGTTGGTTTTCCTGGATGATTTCCAACACGTCTTGCATGGCTATGTACAATGGCATGCCACCATTTTCCACATCAAAGATTGTTTCATCCCAAGGAATGACACAAGCTGACTCAAATAAGTCGTGGAAACCTTAACCAACTCCTAAATTGATTTCACATTTATCTGTAGTGGCTTGCACTCAGGACTTAAACCTCAAACAATTGGTGATTTCTCTTTCCTCCCACGGTCCTTTAAGAAAGATAACAAAATGCATCAATTGAAATAATATTAAGTGTCTATTTAAATAACATGAAGAGACATTATGAAAATATACTTGATGCTTTTTAGAAATGGCCTTGAGGAGATGTGTAGGTCACACAATAAATGTACCAAGTGCCTCCCCCACAAATCTAACCTTTAATGTGGGCACTTGCACCTTGGCATATGCATGTCTAACTTCTTCGACAACCACTCTAGCAAAATCATCTTCAAGTGGCACTGTGTGGATCATCGAAGCTGCAATATACACTCTCCCAATCGCTACCAGACAAGAAGGACCTCAAACAAACAACTTACACTGATATGAAATATCAGTGTTTGTGTCCTCCTCCTCGTCCTAAACAGCACAACTCTCCTTTGTGGTAACTCTCCACGTGTAGGTACTAACACATCTTCCAGCAGAGGAGTGTATTGTTGTGAGATGCCCATGGATTCAAGCTTCTGCTCAAATTCTCGTCTTAATTCATCTCTTATTCGAGCTAGTTGCTCCATCATACCTGGATTCACAAATGAGCTAGAATGCGCAGCTGATCCAAAATACTGTCTCACTCCCACACCAAACCCAGCCGTTCGGACACGACCAGGGTGCTCTTCGGTGCCAATAGTTGTTGTTAATATATCTTGTCTTCCAAAGATGACAAAACTTCCCTGTAAAAAATAATATAATATGTCAACATTAATTAATAAAAACAAGACATTATATATGATAAATTTATTAATAACTTACAATCCATTGGGCAATCTCTTGGGACTTTGCAGATGTCATCTGCCCTCCTGGTTTAGTCTTAGTCAACTTTCATTTCTCATGTTGATTAGGAGGGGATGGAGGACAAACAACTTCATCTGAAGATGATTTTTCTTTTAATATTTTCAACTTTTCTTCCATCACCTTCTTTTTCCAATAAATCATAAACGCCCCCCTCTATCTCGTGATAATCGGTGGGGGGAGACATTCCTATGTTGAATGTCTTAAGCTTTCCTCCTCTTGTTTTACAAAATAAAAAATACACTTTGTATTATTAAGTTGTGATATCATATGATTTAATTAAGTTGTGATGAAAAAAACAAAACATGCCAAGAGGGATCCTCTCTAGTTTGGACAAATTGTGCCATATTTTTCACAAGGGTATTTTCCATAGATGTCGAAACTGGTGAAGGTTGTCTTGAATTGTCTCCATTTTGTAGCAATGGATGACAAAATCTTCTTTCTAATGAAGCTGAAGGATTCAAACTCAAAGTTTGTCTGCAAAATAAAATAAATAAGTCATTAAACATAGAATAAAAATATTCATCATGTAATCAACCTTTAAATGAATTATTTACACAAATATCCTACCAAATCAGATTTTTCTCTGCTTTAGTCACATGATCCCAGTCTGGAACCAAAATATAGACCTTCAAACGTGCTAAGACACCCAAATAACTGACAAACTGGACATGATTAGGGCCTGAAGCCTTACCAGTCTGAGGGTCTATTTCAATTGGGACTCTGGCACCTCCAAGATGACTAATGACAAGAGCTCTAAAGTGTGTAACTTCTCTAGTCTTTGATGAATCAGCTAGGATCTAAAAGAAACATATTTAATATATAACATAAAAAATATCAAAAATAAATGCTCAAATTAAATAAAATCAATGTTAAAATAAAATAAAATAAAATTAAAATGAAGAAACAAATAAATAAAGATTACTTATTTCTATTCTAGAAGTGTTAGAATATTCTTCTATATTCCTTCATTGTGATCACTCCGTGTATCATGTACTTCATTAACATCATTTTCCTCATTTATTGGAGGTAAGTGTCTTGAGAATGAAGGATTGTCAGCACATTAGACTATTGAGTCATCATGGTTATCGACATCATGTTCCTTTCTTCCTTGGATGACAACTGACCACCTTTCATTAGAAGGATCTTTCACATAAAAACTTATTTTGTATGGTAAGTCATGATGAAATGATCTTTCTTATAACCTATTATTGCTAGATCAACCAAGGTGAAACCCAAGTCATCAACTGCACTCCTGTGTCACTATCAACCCATTTACTCTTAAATAGTGGAACTTTAAATTTGACGTAGCCAACTTCCTAGATTTCTTCAATTACTCTAAAGTAACTTATTTAGCCATCACATGATTGTTATATTTTAAACTAGCAAAGTGCATTGACTCTACCTCAAGGGTCACAACGCTATTCTTCATTGTACTCTTCTGATCCTTAGTGCTTGTATAAAAAGAGAACTTGTCAATATCATATACAAACCATACTATTGTAGAAAAATATGTAGGCTGAAGTTTAAGAAGAGGGGGGGGGGTGAATTGCACTTTCAATTCTTTTTGAAAAGAAGTTAGAAAGAATAGGAATTTTTATTGATCAATGCTCAACAATGAATATTCACACATATCAATAAATTAAAATCGCAAAACAGCAAGTTGAAATAGTTTTTACATGCGTCCAGAAAAATAGTCGATTAAAATGTCAAAATAATCAATTAAAATTTTTGCCAGTGGACAAATCAGAAATATAACAGGTTAAAAATCAATACATTTGATTGAAATTTACCCAACAATACTTAGACAAAACTATGTTGTACTTATAAGAACATCAATTGATTAAAATTAAATTCAATCGGTTGAAATTTTAACTGTGACCATTTTTGAAATTTTAATCGCGATCAAGCTTAGAGATGTCTTCCTAAATGGTTTGTAATTAAGACAAATTGAACAAGATCTTCAAACAATTTCTGTCGAGAAAAACAACATGTTAGAATTTGAAAATAATTGATTAAAATTTCTAGAAAAGTGTTTGAACATTTTATCACAGTAATAAAGAAAAAGGATGAGTTATCCAATAGTTTTAGTTGATTACAAAAAATTGTGATGGTTAAAATTGATTTGTCAACCAAGAGACATGTTAAAGATCATTTTCACAAGCAGTCTAGAAAAACAATCGGTTAAATTCGATTTCAGTTGACGGTTTTTATTGCCAGAACCAAATCTTGAGTGTTGCCCAAAAAATCAATCGGCTATTTCTCACTTTTAATCGACTATTTATACTAGAAAACCAGTTTTAATGCACAAATGGCACACGATTCAAATAGAAACAAAATCAAAGAGATTATATTTTTATAATGGTTCACTCTTCTTCAAGAGCTACATCCAGTTCCTTTGCAAATCTTGCAAAGTTTTCACTAAAATCACAAGTTTACAATCAAGTACAAGACAAAGACTCAATCTTGAATGATAAAAGATTGATCTAAACCCTTGTGCAACACCCTACCACACAGTATGTAGAACCCTACTGCAAATGTACAATGTAAACTCTGGCCAAATACAATACAACACTAGTTACACTTAAACACCCTATCTAAGTGTAAACACTCGATTTCATCCGGGTAAATACAATTTAAAATTTAAGAAAAATGTGTCTGGAATTAAAAAATAAAAAAATAAAATAAAAAAAATAAAATAAAAAAAATTTATAATAAAAAAAAAAATAATTATTTTTTTTTTTTTTTTTTTTTTTGAATAAGTAATGAGTTTGTTTTTTTTAATTAAGTGCTGAGTTTGTTTGTTAATAAGAATTTCTGATGTGAATCTTCATTCTTTCAGTTTATAACAAACTCTTACGGAGGCAGACATGCCTATGGAGTTCACAAATATTTTAACATTCACATGTGAAGACGTGATGTTTAGATAACCAACTTATTTATTAATTCATGAGGTTTTCATCTTCCATTTTTCTTAATTTATTCTGACATTTCTCCAGATAAACTTTACTTCATTGATTATGAGTATGCATCATACAACTACAGAGGTTATGACATAGGAAACCACTTTGCAGAATATGCTGGTTTTGATTGTGACTTCGACTTGTGAGTTCTTTATCCTTGCTTCTCTCATTTAATTATGATTTCTGTTAGTTACTTCAGCTCATCATTTTCATAATTCAGGTACCCAAATAAAAATGAACAATATCATTTCCTCAGGCATTACTTACAACCTGAAAGACCCTATGAGGTACCAATCACAGTGAATGGGATTAAATAATTCCTTTTGTATTTTATTTCATCAGTCTCCAGATTCTCAATCATCTCTAAAATAAGAGGCACATAATCAATTAATTATGCATGATCATCTTATTCCCTGTCTGGCATGTTATTACATATTTCATTTATGCTGTTTAGGATTTAAAACAACTTCAGCGGTGCTTGGCATTTGTAAGGGTATCCTGGTTAAATGTTTTAATAAAAATGTTGTAAGGGGTCATAATGGATTTTTCTATTTTGATCTTCATATTGCGTGATTGTTATAAAAGTAAATTTTCTTAATATTTTTAATGTTATAAAAGTGATTGTTGCATATATATTACTTAGTAATATAGTACATAGAATACACTTGCACTTCAGGGTACATAAGTGATTGGAAATTGGAATATAAGTTTTTTTTCGTGTCCTGTAATGGGTATCTCCTGTATTTGTTTAAGATCATCACTTGATATAATACAGGTGTCCGAGCAAGATCTTGAAGCTTTGTATGTAGAGGCAAATACATTTTCCCTTGCCTCTCACATTTTCTGGGCATTGTGGGGTCTGATTCAGGTACTATATTTCCTCTTTTATTCTCTCAATGCTTTCATAGTTGAATGGTCCTTTAGTGTGACATTGCTTCTGATGATAAACAGGCAAAGATGTCCCCAATTGAATTTGATTATCTTCGTTACTTTTTCCTTCGATACAATGAGTACAAAAGACAGAAAGAGAAGTGTTTCTTGCTTGCACGGACCTATCTTTCAGGAAGCAATAATGAGTAGATGAGAGATTTACTCAGTCACTTGTTAGTTTTTGTATGTCAAGTTTGTAGCATGAGTCCCCTGATTCATGTAGTTTTATGTTTGAGTAAAATTTCATTTTAGATGTTTTTCCGAATAATGGCCTAATTAAGCATGTAATTTGAGGTAGAGGCTTTTCTACCTTCTGTGTTGTAATTCTAGAACAGGCTATAAAATTGATGTCATTCTTTTTCTTGGATTGTGGCATTATAAATTTTGTCTTGTTTATTCACGTCTACAAAAGTGACCCCTCACTTACAATGTATTAAATCTAATATATATAAATGGAGGCAAATCAATTAATTCGATTCCTTCTATTACCAAAAAGAAAAAATGAATTTCCTCTTTGCACATCTGATTAGCATGCAAGTTTAAGTTATGGATTTCGGCACTGAAAAAACACTGGCTAAATTAAAAGAAGACGTAAAATATAATTAGAGAAAATAATTTATGTTTTATTAATTTGCTTCGAAGAAGCTTGTCTCTAAACATGAATTTAATTTATAAAATTATACAAGCACAAAAACATGTTTAGAAAAAAAAAAAAGAAGAAGAAATTGAACATAAGCATATAACAAAAGAAGATCAGAGAGAGAGTAGGTTGTCATGCCACTTGAACAAATTCCAAAATTAAACGATAGATAGATTCGTAATTTGATCAAATGATATAAGATAAGATTTAAATGAGAAGAAAACTGTCTCTTCAAAGAATACTACAAAACTAACCCTTTATTTAATATATTAAAAGTTCCTTTATAAAGAGGAGAGTAGAATATTTATAGCTTTGTGTTCCAAAATGTAAAAGTTGAAATTTCTTACTTTGACTTTCCATTCAATTTAATCTATAATGATGATGGTTAAGTCACACTTAATGTGCTTCATTTTGTTCTTACTTCTTTGTTTATTAGTACTCAATAAGTTCCTAAGTTTTACTGGACTCAACAAGTCCAAATACAAAATCATTATTAACACCTATTTACACACGAAAAAAATAAAAGTAAATTTTTAATTTATAAAATTTACAATAAAAATAAAGTGTAATTTATAAATATTTATTTATTTAAAACTATTTAACATCTTCCACGTTCATAATGAAAAAAAGTTATGACATGGGAGTTTCTATTTCGTCCTCCAATTTATTTATTTTCTATATTATTTCAATCCCTTGAAGGTGTCTTTGGTTTTGAGATTGAAATGATGCACATTTGTTCATGTTTTTTTTTTCTTTTCAATTTGTTTGGTGCTTGAATGTGAGTATGGTCTTAAGGATTTGAAACATGAATGTTTGGTGCTTGAATGTGAGTATGGCCATATTTTGTTTGGTAGATATTCAAAGAGGTGGTTGTCATGGTCGTTTTTGGTTCGGGTTTGGTTTTGTAAGTGAAACATGAATGGCACTCAAATTTTGAATAAATAAAAGGATGAAGTCCAATTCATAATTTTTTCAATTTAAAACACTAAATTAAAATAAGAAATCACAATTCTATTTTAGTCTATTTTAAAAATAGTAATAATCTTCTGGTACAGCTGCCCTTCCCAAAGCCTTACGTGAGAATTAATAATTTTAGTCTATCTTTATTTCATTCATCATAATTCAATTTCCTACCCAAACAAAATGTTAATTGTACTCTTATTTGGTCATGATTGTAGACATAATTTTGTCTACTAATATAAGCAAAATCACTCGGATAATTCAAAAAAGGGTCTGTTGCAGGAACATTTTCTTTGTCTGCTATATATAGTACACGGATACAGATAAAAAAAAACAACAGAACCTTACGTGTAGAAGGAAGAAAAACGAAGTGAATAATCTTAGTTAGGAATTGCCTAACCCCTCTTCAAAGTGCATTTGCATTTCTATAAATAGCAGTAGTATGCCATAACACATAGTACATGAGACATTCTCTTTCTCACACTTTGATAGACTCTATCATAGCACATAGTACATGAGACATATCATAGATGAAACTTAAACTTCATACACCAATCACAACCTGTTATTCCTTTGTTGTGTTTCTATAACAGTAGATGAAGACCCAATTGGTAACTCCCTTGCAAGTCATTGAATCACATCTCTTTGGCATGCAGATCAATACAAAAGTCAATTCATTTTTTGGTTGTTGCTTGTCAAGAGGCAAAGTTCTTTTAACTTCAATGTTGCATGATATAAATTTCTTTTATCATTTCTAAACTATGTTATAAGCTCAACTTACTTTTGTTTTGAATACCAAAAAACCTTTCCTTAAAAAATTAAATATTTTAATTTAAACCATTTGTACATAACTTTAACTGTTCAGGTACTTTTTAAGTTGTCACATGATAAATTTTTATGACTCAGGTCAATATAAAATACATTATCCCTTAAAATCAAAAGGATCACAGTTGTCACAGCTTTATGCTTTTCTCTCCCATGATTCTTTTCTTTCAGTTGAAAATTAAAATCTTGTCCATGCTTTTGATAACATAAATCATAACTTAATCCACATACTCTCAAGCCTTAACTCACTTAAAAAGAATAGAAAATAGGCATTTTTCCTTGCATTGAATGTGAATACAAATTGCTTCTACGTTTTGACCTTCTTGTTGTGTAGGTTATTCAATTATGGCATTGCTCATTCATTGAGATGTTCCCGAAGGGATGCCCCAGATTCACATAATCCTAAGAACAGACACATTTCTTTCCAAAAGTATACCTATCTCTTTGTATTTGTAAAATAAATCCTTACATGAGATTTGATATCATATCAATATCATTATAATAAGGACAAGCACATTTCTTTCCAACCATATTCATCAATGATGTGCCACCATAACGGAATGAATTGCTTATTGCTGCTAGATTAGAGCATAGCAACAGTGGAAAACAGACTGAGACAATTGAAGAAAGAGTAGGTGAGTAAGAGTAGAGGAGACCCTGATGGTACAATGATGGAATCTGCAACTGTGACACATCCCTGCAGTGCCTTCATCAGAAGACAAAACGTCCTCTTCTTTCTCACTCAACAATTGTGATATCAAAAACCATCAGCATTGGATTCAACCAGTGATCTCATGGAGCAGAAGACCCAGTAACACATCCTACCCTTGATAACTCAATTCTGAAGAATTTATGAATAGACTATATTCTGTGTTAGAAACCTCTTATTCAGCTTGGAAATTGGGGTCCTCCATAGCTATAATTCCCATCAACAGGTCAAACATGATAAAAAAAATGAAATTAAAAACAGAAAATAGCCCTATGCTCAAAGGCTTTCCTAGCTTAACCATGTACTATTATTATGTCTTCATACTGTACTGTCTCATACAGCAGATGAGGCATTCTTTTAACAGATTAATAATCATAAGACAAGCTGTCCAAGTTTAGTTTTAGAAAGAAAGAGTAACCAAAACATAATAATATCATGAGAGCAATCTTGAATCTCTCAATCCTTGTAACCATACATGCTTGGAGGAGAAAGAAATTAAGGGAACCAACTTGAAAGTATTTACCTACCATGAATTCTGGGACTGCATAGAATGAACACTTTTACATAGTCTATACTATAGTACAGTGAGTTTTGTCAAAAGCTTGGTCAGGCTTGGCTCCTCTGCATAAGAGATCTGTTTTCCTTTAGAATCTGAGGTGGAAAGAAATGCTCAGTGTTCTGTAATGGAAAATTTGCCACTGAACCGATTCTGGCAGAAAATGGCTAGATATTTTATGAATTACATGTGGAAAAAGAGATTGGTCAAGTTTTTAAAAGAGTCCTGATGTTGTTTTCCAAGGTTCAGATCTTGTATGTCTGTGGAAAATCTCATTGTCTAATGGAGAGAGCTTCACTTATGTATTAGAAAGTGAGTCAAGGAGATAGAATCAGTAGTGTGTGAGACAGTGTATCAACAAGCTAAATCCGTATTGAAAAACCAAGGGAATGAAATGAAGAGCAAGGGCTGTTGTGATCAAAACAATACAGCTCCAAAGAAAGAGGTTGTTTTGAATTTTATCAAGAGTTGAGCATTTGTAATCACTCTTATGTTTGGTTATGTAAATTCAGTGGTTGAGTAAAAACTTAAGAAGACTGAAACCAAAACCAACACAAAATTCTAAAGGTGACCTTACCATGATGGCACCACCTGCACAAATGTACAAGAACATGAAGTGAATATCTTAACCCATCATAATTGATTTGACAGAGGCAAAGAAAAAAAAAAAAAAAAACATGGGAAGGGGGGGGGGTAGGGGGACCCCCCATTTCACCGTTCCCAACCCCCCCCACCCCAAGAATAAAAAAAAAAAGAAAAAGCAGATCT
>Ga0099825_1007963_pt1 | contig 12718 bp, 4 predicted proteins | sample SiratroredBW_FD_76838 | JGI IMG/M metagenome (GOLD analysis project Ga0099825, IMG submission 76838) | Root nodule microbial communities of legume samples collected from California, USA - Siratro red BW | ecosystem: Host-associated > Plants > Roots > Nodule | place: USA: California | collected...
ATTTTATTTTATAAACAACAAGTTACTTTAGCCAATTTATAACTTTTACTTTGTTTATTTTTTTACACTATTATTCATCATATTTAATATATATTTTCTTATCTTAATTTCTTTTATTTATAACTAACGAAAAGACATATGATTTTGTTTATGTGTATTTGTATTTTTATTACATTAAAATATATATAATTGTATTATTTTTATAGTTTTATAATTTTTATGAACAATTAATTTAAAAAAAATACAATTTAACACACACACACACACATATATATATACTTAAAAATAGTATTAAAAAATTATATAACTGTTATTTAAAAAACTATTTAATTATTTTGAAATAAAGAAAAATTAATCAATTATTTATTTTATTAAACCAATAAACATTCAAATATATTTTTAAATAAATATATCTAAAAAGAAAATCAATATGAGTTTAAATCTTTAATTTCAAACAAGATAAAGCATATCAACTTTCATACTTTAATTTCATGTAGCATACAACAATCAATTATTAAGTGTCTATAATAAGTCATAATTATTTTTACTCCTATCAAAATTCTACTAATCACATTACATAAAACTTAACTCTACTTTTAATTGACATGTTCATTCAATTAGACTCAAATTCATAGGGATATACACTTGTCATACTATCCTTCCAACTATTTTGATCAGTTCTTATTTCAAACCTTAAACACAATTCCATATACACATAATAGATCAATCTTATATCACACAGTTAATACATATATCTTATTCTAATCAGTTCATATTTCAAATATCGAATATGAATATCTTTCGACTCTCAATACTTGGTAATCTTCATATCTATGATTCTAATATACCAGTAGAGTCAAAATACATCATTCTAGATGAATTCCAAAACAATGTACAACCTACACAATCTCAACACGGGTATATCGGGCATCTCCTTTACTATCTCTGATCACAATTCCACATGCTTCATAAACATATCTAATATATCATACATAAACATTCATTTCTATCAACTTAAGATTATATATAAATATATACATAGAAAAAAAGTAATCAATTGAAATATAGAAATAGTTTAACTTTTTGTGCAGAATAAAAAATTATACACACTTGAAACGTGATTCAAGATTTAAGGAAAGAGAGAGTAAGAACATAAGAATTTATACTAGTTTGCTCTTCCTCAAGAGTTACATCCAGTCTCCTTGCCAATCAAGCAAAGAAATTCACTACAAATAACAAATGTACAATCAATACAATCAAGAACTTATCTTGCACCCTACAAAAACACACCCAAACACTGTGCATAGCCCTACTGCACTACTATAAGAGTAAATCCTATACTATTGTGATTCCAAAACACCTTACAATCAGTAAAATTGAAAATTAACATAGTTGCAACTAATCCAATTTCAGAACATAAGGAAACACAAGTTTGCATTGACTTCCCTTAATGAAGAAACTATAGAACAGTGCGGTGCAATCTTAGTCCAAGGGCAAAAGCTCAAAAACCCACTTTCATGATTTCTCTTGATGAAAAACACATTTAGTTCTTCAGAAAAAAAAAACTCTCAGTTCACATTTCAAAGAATCTTAATTTGTGTTGCTCTCAAAAATTGTGCTCTCATACTGTTTGTTGATTGTATTTAAAACAGTTTGAAAAAACAGTTACACTATAACAAAAACAATCGATTGAAAACCAAAATCGATTGATTTTGTTGACAGAATTTTCAATTAATTAATTCTGAAAAATAATTATCTAAAAAACTCAGTGATTCATTTTTACTGAAAATCATTAGTTAAATCTGTTTCAATTTTATGTTTTTTAAAAAATTTAGAAATCATTTTAGCTTATCTCAATAACTTGTGATACATGCACATAACTAGACAACTCACACACACACTAACACATTAAGACATCTTCAAGTCTTCTCTTGGCTTGACTTTGCTTTAACAAATACCAAACTGCATTTTTGTTAACAAGCATTACTGATATCGCGCCCAACACCATATTAGAAAAATTAGGTTTTTCATAATTTAGAATCACAACTTATGATACTTGCTCAATAGCTTGATATATCTCAAAATGCCAATAGACTAATAATTTATAAAATTCTATTCTTACCAAAGATTCAAACTATCACCAAATCTTAAAGAACTTTTCCATGCTCGTATCATCATGTATCTACCAAATTTATTGCAAGTCTACTAGCTCTATACTTTAAAAATCAATTTTCAATCAAAACAAATAACATTCAAATAAATCAATATCACCATCAAGAACAATAATAGAATGTGTGACTAAATCATCATCTCATTCAGATCTTGGATGATAAGTACAAGATATTTTTTATTACAATCGCTAGAACTATTATTACACTTTTATTATTACTAATTTTATTATTAATAATACTTTCATGATTATTATTCATGAAGTGTTGTGAAAAGGATTCAAGTCCAAGTCCTTGAGGTATATATACATAACTCATAACCACTATACCAACATCAACTTTGCTATCATATATTTATTATTATTCTTCTTTTTATTAGGACTATTGTAACACCTCACACAATATAACTTCTATTTGATTAGCTAAGATAACACGTTCATACACATCTTACAGTAATCCCTAGTTAACAAACATCAAAATACAAAATCATGCTAAACCGCCGTTTTAAAACATGTTCACAAAATCATATGCAAGCTTTTCAAAATAAAGCACTATTCCTATAACTATCAGCATCACTGGCTCAAGTGATCCTCCACAAATCCATCTGCAGCAGCATCTGCTTTCGTGTCAAAAATATAATCATCACAGACAGATATGGAAACACAAGCACAACAAAATAAAGGGTAAGTTAACCAATTTTAAGCAATTCTAAGTCACTAAATCAAATGTCAGGTTTAACACAATATAATCATCTCATGATCATCCATCTCAGTCAATTAAATGAAATCATTACAATTATAAGACAGTGACATACTACTGACTTGACTCTACTTCCGAAAGACTCGTGCATTGAATAGACCCCGAGATATGCACCTGTCATACATCTCCACACAAATGAATCATCAATCATTATGACAGGGTTAGTCCTCCTGAGACTTTTCTGACCAGCTATGTTTCAAGCTGCAGTCACCCAGTTCAGACCACCTTCAATCATGTATGACAGGGTTAGTCCCCCTAAGACTTTCCTGACCAGCTATATTTCAAGCTGCAGTCACCCAGTTCATACCTCCTTCGACTCTTACCGCCTAGTAATGATCATCTATTTGATTTCTATTACTAGTAGAGTCAGAATATCAATCGTTATTGATCAGATCCTTAGACAATGAACTTCCTAATTAACCTAGACCCGGGTGTTTTCTTTCCTGAAAATACTATGCCTAGGCTTTTACCAATTTTATCAACACTTTTAACAATATCACATCACAATATAAATCTCTACTCATGCATTCACTCACTTTTCAATCTCAATCTCAACTTCAATATCAACATTTAAAGAAATCACTAAACCATAAATACAATTAAACTTTGAGTATCAATTTATCTATTTTATTAAATTCATATATTGCATTTCCAAATAATCAAACCATCCAAAAATTATTTCTTTTTTGGGTTTAGCTTGAGCGAAAATTTATAGCTTGAGCGAGAATCCCTCTCGCTTGAGCAAAAATCCTCTTGCTTGAGCGAGATTAGTTCAGAGAGCATCCCAATTCCAAGGACATTCTCGCCTGGGCGAAATTACTCTCGCATAGGCAAGAAGACTTCCTCGCCTGGGCAAAATATATCTCGCTTGGGCGAAACTAGACCCGAGAGCACATCTCAGATCTTCAAGTAAACTTGCCTGGGCGAGAATGCTTAGCTCAGGCGAGTTATGCAGAAAACAGAGAATTCACAGATGAATCTAACAGTTCCTACTACCTCAGAGCTACCATACATGCCTCAGATGACTAAAATAATAAGAATCAACATGTTTATACAATAAATGGTCTACCCTAACACAATATACCAACTCAACAAATCAACATCCCATTAAGTTCACACAACTATCTCATACATGCAATAATAAAATCAACATTAATCCAATAATTCAGACCTACAGAAAACTTTACCAAATACAAATTGTATAACTACTACAATCACTAACTTTTCTATCCAAAGCTTAAATTTATAAACCAGACAAGCATAAAATTCAAGTTAGCTTCCATTACCTGAATTGCAGTGAAAGTTCTCTCTAACAGCCCCAAAAGCCTAAGATCTTCAGGAACTCGAATTCTAACAGAGGTTCTGATCGGATAGACTTACTCTGTTCTTCGCCACGAGTCCAATGGTGGGCTCCGCTAGAGAAACTGATGAAAAACAGATGCCAAGGCTTAGAGAGAAGTTAGAGAAAAGGCGGTCAAAGGTTTTAGAAAGATGGTGGCTCAAGTGAGAATGAGACTTGATTACTAACTTTTCCTATCAATACGTGTTTTCAGTTTAATAATATAATAATCAAGTTTTCATTCCACTTTTCCCACTTCTACTTAGATGACAGATTTTCTAGGCTGTTACAACTATTATTATTATTATTATTATTATTATTATTATTATTATTATTATTATTATTATTATTATCATTATTATTAATATTATTAATATTAATAAATATAATATTATTAATAATAAAATAATAATAGTATTATTGACATTAATAATAATATTCATCATAATATTAACAATATTAATTATAATATTATTCAGTATTATATATATATATATATATATATATATATATATATATATATATTATAATTTTTTTTTTTATATAAAAATATTAAAATATGTCAACTAGAAGATATGAATCAGGTTATTTAATACTTAAAAAAAAGCATTGAACTTCAAATAAATTTTAGATAAAAATATTATAATTTTAATTATTTTATTAATTTAAAAAAATGTCTCATTGTTTTAATTTGTTTTAGACCTTCTAAAATCTTGAGCCGCCACTGATTATTAGTGATAATGAGTAGAATCAAAATCTTAGAAAAAATACATAAGAGAGAAAAAATAAACTTTTTAAAAAAATATAATCATATTAAAATGAAATCTAAATAACAGTTTTTCTTGTTACACAAACTTTTCATTGTAATAATAAAATATTAAAGTTCTTGTTACACAAACTTTTCATTGTAATAATAAAATATTAAAGTACTATTTTAATTATACTACTTGTACTGTATAACAAATTTCTAAGTTCTTAATTAATACTTTTTAGATAAGTTACTTTTGATCAAATAACTAGTCAAATAATAATAAAAAGTATACATAACTTTTGAAACTAAAATAAATACATTAAAAAATTCAATAAAAATTTATTTATTTTATAAAAGAATCCAAATTTATAATTACATATAATATAATTTTTCTAAAGTTTTTTATTTACATAATAAAATTTATATACTTTTTACGTTATCTTTTATTTACTAATTAGTTTATTAGCCAACTTTATATATATTTTTAATCATAATAAAAATAATTACGAGTTAAAGCACGTGACTCTTTTGAGATTTAGTTCTAAATACCTGTTTTAATCACTTAAACTAATTATCACATTACTTAATACTTTTTAATTGAAAATTGATGTCTCAACCCGTTCTTAGTTTAGAGCTTTTTTCATAAGATTATGTTTATAATAATAATTAATTCAAAGTTGTAATATATTTTTTCATATAATTTAAAATGTCTCTCTCTCTCTCTCTCTCTCTCTCTCTATATATATATATATATATATATATGTTATATATATTAAAATATATTTATTTTATTGTTTTTTGTTTATTTTCATCTTTGACACATTTCAATATCAAAAAAATTATTTTTATTAATATATATAACATATATATATATATATATATATATATATATATATATATATATATATATATATGTAATAAATAAATATAACTACAAATTCTTGCTTTCTAATTCAAATATGTATACTGTTTATACTGAATACTTAGATACAGATGAGAACTAAATTATTGGATTTCACTTTAATTCACTGAGAGACTAAATTACATATCGGAATAAATAAATGTGAAATAGTTATATTAAATTATTTAAATAAAAAATTCGAAACAGAATGTGAATAAAATGAATATAAGATAATGGTAAAATTGGTATGTTTTCAATTTTATTTATAATATAAAATGTTGAGTAATGTAGTAAAATTAAAAATTAACTGAATTATTATAGATATAAAAATAAATATGGAAAAACTTGAGTAAAACTAACAATATATATAAGTAAACAACTTCCATAGTGTATGAGTGTTTAAACGAGTTGTTTATTAAAATAAAATATGTTTTAAATAAGAGAAAATAATAAAGGAAATGTCTTAAGTATTGAAACAATAAGATTAAACAATCATTTTAGTAAATTTTGATATTGGTATGGTCGTGTTTATACACTATATTAATTATTTTGAATGTTTTATATATGTTAAGTATAATGTAGATGTTACAAATGTTAAAAATGTGGCACTTTAATATTAGTTAATAATTAGTTTAAAAAATAATATACTATATTGGTTAGTGACTAAACTGATACAGGAAGTTTCTTGGTTAGAAACAAAATTGTGTAACTTTTCAAAATAATTTGAGATGGGAGAGCTCTAAAATGGGGCTAATTACATATTTTAAAACTTTTCACAACAAATATGAGTAAATGATTTGAGAGGACTAATTACAGATTTTAAAACTTTTCACAAACAAATATGAGTAATGATTTGGAAAGAGCGTGTGCAAGTTAAAAAATCTTTTTAGATAGGTTGTTCCAGAGAAAGGATATTTAGCAACATAATATAAACGTGTAATAGAAAGTTTAGTGAATATTATCTTTTATACTAATTCGTTTAGTGAGATAATTATATTTAGTTTTTTTTTAAGAAAAGACTTTAAATGTTTCTATTATAACCAAAGATTATATAAATATTTTTATTGTATTTTTTTGCTTATATAAATATACAAAGTCAATTTTAATTACCTTTATTATTCTTTTTGAAATAGAGAACACAAACTAAGTTATGTTTGGTTTTAAAATATTTTTAAACTCTTATTCTTAACCAAATAATCAAATAGCAACTTAAGATAATTGATTAAATATATTTAAATATATTTTAAACGTTTTAAAAGTTCGGTAAATAGAACTTTTAATTCAGCCTTGAGTGCATTTGATCATACTTTACAAAGCACATATGAAATACTATGTTTTACTATATTTTTCTATCACCACTATAAATTACTGAAATATTTTTATTTTTTTTTTTCGTGTTCTCGTGATATATTCATCTTCATCTTGATGTTTTATTTATAGTTTTATCAAACAAGATCATTTGTGAGCTTAGAATAATAAGAATTAATGTTGTAAAAGACACGTCTCCAAGAAAGTTTCGTCTTCTTTGTAGTAGAGGTTAGAGATCCCAAATTCAAATAGAGATGAGACATTTCAATAATTTATAAGTGAGTGCAAACCTCACCTTACAAGTCGGTTTTGTAAGGTTGGGTTAGGCTTAAAGTTCACTTCTTGATATGGTATCAGAGTTTCTCCTAGCAAGGTTATCAGGCCACCCACTGTTGGGTTATTATCGAATCACCCATATAAGTTTTACACTCGAGTTGAGCAATCTCGGCGTAAAAGGGTGTGTTGGAGATTCCACATTCTGCTAGAGATGAGGTCTTTCAATAGTTTATAAGTGGGTACAAACCTCACCTTACAAATCGATTTTATAAGGTTAAGTTAAACGTAAAGTCTACTTATAATAGTAGATGCTCCATATAAAAGTTTTTTTATCTTATTTTAATTCTCTAAGCTTAATCTACAATAGAAAACAATTCAAAACACAGATGTAATATCCCATAATAAAAGATTATTAATATAAAGTATTTGAAAACATTTAGAACTTTCAAAATATTGTTATTAGAAAACCTTCCATTTTTATTGTGATTAGAACGTTGGACTAAATTATATAAAATCATTTATTTTCAAAAGTATATAGTCAATATTAATACATTATTTGTAAGACAATAATCATTAGAAAAGATTTGAAAACATTATAGTCTTGTAAATCTTGAAAACATGTATGTTTCATAAAACATTCCCTATTCGTAATTATATGAACGTTGTATTCAAACTTGATTTCAATTCGAAAAGGTTTAATTAAGGATTAAACAAAGTTTAATAACTAAGAAAGGAATAATAATAATCACTGAAACATAAAGAACTTATTCATTATTATGCTCAACCTAAGGGACTGTCTAATGTGTAGTAGAGGAAGATTGGATGTCTAATGCTTTGACTAGACTAGACCATCTAACACTTTGACCAGACTAGATTGTCTAATGTTTTGAATAGATTAAACCATCTAACACTTTGAACAGACTAGATCGTCTAACTGTGCTAAACCTAAGGGACTGTCTAATGTGTAGAGGAAGATTGGATCGTCTAATGCTTTGACTAGACTAGACCATCTAACACATTGACCAGACTAGACTATCTAATGTTTTGAATAGATTAAATCGTCTAACACTTTGAACAGACTAGACCCTATAATGCTTTAACCAGACTAGATTGTCTAATGCTTTGAATAGACTAGACTGTCTAACGCTATGAACAGACTAAACCGTCTAACGCTTTGAGGGATACTAGACCGTCTAACACTTTGAGGGATACAAGATCGTCTAACGCTTTTAGCAGATTAGACCATCTAACCTTTGGTACTGGATCGTCTAACACTTGAGTGAGACTTCATTGCCTAACATGTTGTCGCTTGACCATCTAATGCATTTGAGCATCGATTTAATGAACCATGTTGGAGCATCCATTTCTCACCATTGATTATGTTTTATTTAAGACAAAGTTTTCCATATACCATTAATTCAAATATTTTATGAATACACAATTCTCTTTTATTTTCCTCTCCGTGTTCAACATATTATGCATCATTTCAGTAATTAACAACAGTTTCAACTAATAAACAAAATAACATCTAAAATTAATTCACAATGTTAGTAATGCTATATATATAAAAAAAACACAACCATCTATTACTCAAATATAGTGTGAGAAAACTGATACACCAAATATACATGTCTCTGTAATGTATTCTCTTAGGACACACTATTCAACATCACACACCACAATAATGTTCATTGTCAAATTAGTAATCCATAGTTGCTTTTTCTTAGGCCACACAACACAATAATATGCACCATTGCAACACTCTTTCATAATTATTTTTCCTCACGCCACACAACATAATAATGTACATTGTCACATCACTCTTCTATAATTGCTTTTTCACACAACACACCCAAAAAAATATATTACACACATTAAGAATCTCACCAACACTAATGTACCATTATCATATTATTGTTTAATGTACCCACAATAACACTTGTAATAATTTTATCATCTAATACAGATAGTTCATTTCACATGTAAAAAACAACCATCTATATTTGTATCTAAATTATTCTCTAACTATAATCTCAAGCATCGACCGCCATACCACTTTCAATCCATTCAGCTAACATACACCCTCCACACAATACATAATGTACAGAAATTATTCCTTCTTTCTAAAACTTTTGTTTTCATCTTCAAATGGACCAACTTTGCATAACATACATTAAGAACTTTTTAAATTATGATCTTGTTGTTGTCTTTGCAAATGATCACATAACAGGAAATAATGAAGTCATCCACTTTGAATATCCATCTCCTAAATTATTTTCCATCCCTAACAACTGTACCTTCTTTCATTTAAAGGAAATAGTTTATAGTGCTTTGGGACTTTCAGATCAGAGAACATTGATGAAGTTGTACTACTACAATCCTCAACTAACTATATAAGGGAAAATTAGGGAAAATTAGGTACCATGTTGTCTAGATAATAACTAATAAAATATTTCTTAATTTTTAATTTGTAAATCTCAATTTTCATTTCCTATAATGATTGAACTGTATTCCAAGTTAACAAGATCTACGGTAGAAATTTGGCAGCTTTTAAATGCACCCACTGCATCCAACTCTTTCATAAATGAAGACCCAATCAATTCAACTAAAACAATAATCTACTACATAAGACATATCCAACGTGCCACCATAATAGAAAGAGTAAAAGGTTTGGTCTAACCTACACATGTCAATCCCATATAATTACTCTTCCAATAAACCATTTCACAAATATAAAAATACTATAATATGGAGATCAAAAACAAGTTACAAAAATAAACTACTAACATTTAGTTAGAGTTGTCAATCAAAAACTTATACGTGACACAATACAAATATAAAGTGATGTTGAAGTCCAACAAGTGACTAACCGTTAGAAAACTACTCAAGTTCTTAACGCAAGTGTGTAGTATGAAGATTCAATTGCAACAATTGAACTGTTTATCAAAACAAAAAATTTACACAATGCAATGCTTCAAGAATCGACTTAGGACTTAAAGGATAACACTTACATAGATATCTTAGAAAAACAATATTCACACTTTTCTAAATTATTAGTCATTTTATTGCTCTCGTAATTATGTTATATCATTTCATATATAGTCTTTCATCTACCTTTACTTAATATTTAAATTATATTTTAATTAGTTTGTATTCCATATCTAATTTCTCTTTATGTTTCTTTCTATAAATTTATAACCAAATATTATTACGTAATCTTTCTTTTTGTAGTTTACTAAGTTTACTAAAGATATAAAACTATTTTTTATTTACAACATCTTTCATTCCTATTATCAATTGTTTCTTAATTTTAAATTTTAAAACTATAAATTATACATTTATGTTTTTACCAAACTAAATTATCATTACATACATATCAACAATGAATAAATTAGCTTTTATTTCTTATTTTTTAAAACACTGAATTAATATTTATTTGAAAAAAAAACACACCAATATTTTCATTTTGTTTTTCTATTATTTATTTTGATATTTTTTAAAAGAAATAAAAAATTTAAATCCAAAACATATTACAATTTATTCTCCCCAATTCAAATTTATTATAAAATACAAAATAAAATAAATTGTAATTTATTCTCCTCAATTATAATTAGTTATTTCAAAATATCAATAAAATATTTTATTTCATTCTCTTTTCATTTTTATTATCCTTTCAAAATTTTAATTCAATAATTTTTATATTGTTAAGTCATTTTCATTTTAAACGAATTAATGGTCACAAATTTAATTTAAAAAAATATTTAAGAAAAACAACTGATTCTTCCCTTTATAACTTTTAATTTGCTCCCTATCCAATACAAATTAAAAAAGAAAAGAGAAAACTCTCAAATTTTAGTTCAACTTTTAATACATTTATTTAAAACAAAATATTTTTCTTTTACCTTTTTCTATTTTTAAATATAAAAATAACAATATATATATATATATATATATATATATATATATATATATATTTGTTTTATATTCCAACTACATTTCTTAAAACTATTTCAAATTTTTAATTTACCAATAACAATAAACCTTCACAACTTTTTCTTTTATTTCCTTCTGTATTAAAATGCTAAAATATTTATATTTTTATAAAACCAAAATATATTTGACTTTACATATTTTTTTTTAATTTCTTTCCTCTCACAAATTATTTAAATTTTTTGTCCCCAATTTTAATTAATTTTTTGAAGTACTTTTTATCTATTATTTTTTTTCTTTATTTCTCACTTAGCCCCTACTATAGGATAAAAAGAAAGAAAAGAAAGAAACTCCTTCGAGAAATCAACTATCGAAATTGTGGTGGAAATTGGCAAAACCAATTGCACCAGTTGATTAGTATTTTCTAGAATGCACCAGTACTTCTAGCGGACCAGCAACACACCACTAATCAAGAAATGTTTATGCGGCTAACCAACTATTCCTGAATTTTGCAGCCAATTCAAATTTTGCAGCAAGTTCCTCACTCAATCAGAATGCACCAAATGCAAAGTGCTAGATGATGAACCAAAAGGTGTTGGGGAACCAAAAATGTTGTTTCTGAAATCAACTTCCACCAATAATTTCACAGTTTTGAATCAGCTGCTTCAGAGACATCTGGTGCGCGTTTTGATTCAACCGCTGCAATTGCTTTTTCAATGAATTTGCCAGAGTAGTTGCATCAATTGCACTGTTTCAATCAAAATCTCGTGCATAAAGTTCACTGAAATTCAAAAATTGTTAATTTTCAACACGCTAGTGCTAGTTGCTTGAATAAACTAATTTTCACTACTTGCAGCCGCACCAACGAACAACATTGTGTTTCTGAAATTGTGTTCCACACGTGTATGAATCAGTACCTTAATTCAATTTCGAATTGCAATATGAACAGTAACAGCACGAAACTGCAATTTAGTTACGTTGTAACACTCGTCTAATTCTTGTAGATTCACGTGTATTGGTCAACTTCACTAATTCAAGAGCAAAGGAACCTATCACCTATGAAGCAGTTATATGAATACGGACACGGATATAGATAAGAACACATGGATATCACTAAATTGAAAATTATAACGCATAGGAACATGAATATATATATATATATATATATATATATATATATATATATATATAAATTTTATTAAAATATACATATATAGTGTATTATATAAAAAAATAAAAAAGAAAAACTTTTATATATAAATTATAACAAAAAAAAAAAATTTTTA
>Ga0099825_1007965_pt1 | contig 12716 bp, 5 predicted proteins | sample SiratroredBW_FD_76838 | JGI IMG/M metagenome (GOLD analysis project Ga0099825, IMG submission 76838) | Root nodule microbial communities of legume samples collected from California, USA - Siratro red BW | ecosystem: Host-associated > Plants > Roots > Nodule | place: USA: California | collected...
TATATATATATATATATATATATATATATATATATATATATATATATATTAAACTATGAGAGTGCAAAAAGCTAAAAAAAGTGGTGCAAACAAGGGGTGTGTTTAGTGAATGGTGATTGGGTTCAAGCCCAATGTTTTATTTAAGGAAGAATCCGTCCTCCTTTAGTAAACCTAAGAAGAATCTCGAAGGTAGCGGCGCTGCTCTTCAAGCTCGCAAAACCCCCCCTCCCCCTTTTTCACGATAATGAGTGGCGAGAGCAAGTAGAACGTGGGAGATCAGTAGCATCCATTCCACCATGTTAAAATAACATTATTCTTAATAAAATTGAAGAGGTTGTTCTTCTTAGCCACATTGAACTAACATGTAGTGAGATTTTCACTACCAACAATTTTTTAAAATAATAGTAACTTGTCCAAATGCAAATAATACACTGGAGACAAGTTTAAAAATAATTTTGTTCGAAGGTTTTCCCGTTTCATGTTTGAAATATCAGGCACCTCCCATCAACCAGCAAGCAGAAATAAAGAAGAAATCAGGATGAGAAAAAATGGTTGATTTTGTTTCATTCACCAATGAAAAGACTTCTGCAACAATCGTATATTTGTATATATATATATATACAACTTCATAGTTCATATTTTATAGACATTATATGTTACACTAACTTACAAAATAAAACAAATAAACGAAATGCCATTTTGGCCCTCTATCAAAAAGGTCATTTTGATGTTAATTTTTGCTTCACTTTGATCCTTCTTTTATCTTACAGAACCAGGCATCCACAAGCATTAATTTGTCCACAACTATTGTTCTTCAGAAGTAAAATCAGGCTCAGCAGGCTTCTGCAGCAGCATGGGTGATATTCTTTCTGGCAGCCTGGTCTTTCTTGTGCTATTTCTACGTAAAAGTCTGAGTGCATTAGCTGCAAACCTTGAAGCATATATTGTGGCACCTAAACTAGGTGAGCTGCCACCTGCTTTGGCCAATGCATCTTGCAACCTATTCTCTTCTTCCCTGAGAGACTCTTCCAGCTTCTTTTTACTGTAACGCCTCCACGCTGCTTGTATGAAACATGCAGCCCATGTACGCCATTGTTGTGAATAAAACCTGAAAGTGTGACGAAGCTGCTTACTATGAAGGCGCCGGAACTGTGATGCAACAAACTTCAAGTCATCGGCTTTTAGAGCAAATGCTTCCACTTCTGAAAGAGTTTGGACAGTCCTAGTTGATATGGGAAGGTTGGATGAGGAGTGAGGATCTAATGCCCACGTCAGAAGTTCCTCTCCACAAAAGTCCCCAGCCTTGAGGTATTCAGAGTTGAAGAAGCCTGTTCTTCCACCATTAGTGGTCACAGTCAATAGCTTGCCCCGCATAATGAAGAGCATCTCATCAACAGGATCTCCTTCCCGGACAATGCAGCTTTCTTCTGTGTACAGCACTGGCTTCAGTCTGTCACACATTGCATCCAGAAGTTGCTCATCCATTTTCTCAAACATTGGCACCTTAAGTTCATGCAAGAGAAATGTTTAGTTATTGCTAAAATATTACATGGAAAATCAACTAGACCTTCAAACTTCCAATAACAAATGATATTGGTTTACTTTTCAAGGATTGTCTTAAAATCCATCCCATCGCCCCTCTTGATATACCTAAATATTTTGAATTACCAATGGATTATGGATCCTTCTCCAGTACACCTAAACAGTTTTACCACAACTACGTTCATGCTTTTTCAGTGGCATTTATTAACCAAAATTACAAATGAAAACATGCACAACACTCCTTTAGAGAGTTTAGACGTACACACAACACATATTCAAACAAAATACCAGGAATAGAGGAACAATTTGCGTATAGATATATGATAAAGCACCTGGATGTTATTCACTTAATCTACCTAGAAGCAAAGTTCAGAAACTTCTGAATTTTATTAAACCAGTATTTCTGTTATATTTATTTTTAAGAATACCATACCTTTCCTAACTGTGGATATTCTTCTACGTACTCACTAACCAAAAGCAACAATAGATGTACTAAAATAGACCAAGTAAATTTTCATTTTTGAATAGAAAACAAAACTAATATCAGTCACTGTAAAAGAACAACAGTAACATGATATGAAAAGAAAAGCAAGATATGGAGAGACTTACCCTCATCAGCAAAGCCAAGCAAAGATGCCGCTTAATATCCCTTCTCAAATCCTTTGGAAGATCTCGGATCAAATTGTCTTCATCAACACCTCTGGTTTCTTGCCATTTGTACTGCTCATGTCGTCTGATTCTTTCTCTCAGGCTGTCAGGGAGTAATCGATGAGACATCCACTGTTCAGCATCTCTCCTTTTCACCCTCATTTCCTCCAATCTGGTAGTCGTTGACTGCAAATATGTCTGTTCCAAAAAATATATAATTGAGTCAAATGTAGAAGAAAATTTGGTCCAGGGTTAAAACTAATTTCAAACCAGAAAGAGATGAAAAAACGAACGAGCAGAGTTTTAGGATACATCTAAAATACGATAAGACAACATAGTTAGATAATTTTGGAGGTAGTTAGATAATTTTGGAGGGAGAGCATACACAGATTTTTTTTTCCATGCCTACCTATAGTGTACTATAATAACTTAATTTTCACCCTCTTTCAGGCAACACTTGAGAAACTGGAAATTATAAATGCAATGTGTTTCCTTAAAAACCACTGAAAAATAAGACCAAGACTCTATTCTATTCCTCTGGGAAGAATATTTTTTCACAACCATAGGTTATAGAACTGATAACAACCTCTACTACACCAGGACAAACCAGAAATTAGAATTCCACAAGAGCTGATGTTCCCCAAAAGATACATCCGAAGTTAATACTGCACATTACTATAAGTGCCCTAATTTATAATAGCAAAAATTGATATATGATGTCCTGTTTCATGAAGAAGTCTACCAAGGAGAAAATCTTAATTAACTAACAACAAAAAAATTTAAAGCACCAAAAAACTGCTTTGACAAAAAGTGGAGGGAGACAGATCACAGGAGTAAAATATGGTACTGCTAACCATTTTATTCAAAAATCAACAAAGCTGCTAGCCAGTATCGCTTGATTAAAAAGGATATTTGACACGAACCTGCATATTTCCAATGAGGAATGCAAATAATACCAAACCAGCAATTGAAATGAAAATTGCAAAGCAGATTTCCCAAACATAGGTACTTGTTGCAAGGTTCTGACCAAGAGAACTGTAAACGGAGGAATATAAGCAGAATGTCATATAACTTCGTAAGAATATGCTCCACAACAAAATAAAAATTCAAACCATATTAACGTGTAACTTCGAAATTGATAGTTGACTAACAACTCTAACAATCCTAAACAAATTTAGAACTGGAGATAAAACCATTTTCCACTTCTAAGCACCAAATCAGAAGTCATCCAACATCTACGTGATTAAGATTATACAATTTTTGTCATTTGAAAATTAATGGCATTTTTATAACCAGAACAATAGAAGCTGAATCAGATAACATCAATACTTCAATTTTATCCACAAACATTTTGTGCCCCAACACAAACCCTCAAAAACACATATTTTACACACACAAAGCCCCTGGGCAAAAGATGCTTTTATCGAATATACACACACATTGAAAGGTAGAATACTTTGATCCAAGGGATGCCAGCAAACAGAACTATAAGAAACAATTCTACACTAAGAGCATGTCTGGCATATGGAGTGCAAACACAGCTACAGGTACCTAGCATCACACTAATAGCTGACATCAAATTAATTTTTTTTTCAAGTAAATCATGAAGACATTGCAATGTATGACTGCTGCATAATATTAAAATTACTAAAGCACACCTCAAATTTCGTAGGCCCCACCAGAAACAATAAAAGAACTTCTGTGGGAAATCTCTTGATTCCACAACTCCAGATTTAAGGGCATCAAGAAATATTCCATAATTAAAGAGTGTTGTATTATCCTGTATTGGGCAAGAAGCATTCAGGAATACTGAAATTGTGCCCAAAACTTGATGATTATCACAATACATAGCTTCTGTGTTACATGTGCTATTTCTTCGACACGCATCTTGCCAGCATGTGGTTTCTCTTTCAATAGAAAACAAGTACCAAAAGGCACCAATAACCTAAGAGCAACAAGTAAATCAGCACAAAGAGGCAGATGATAGCATTAGTTTTCATTATTAGTGAGATCATTTTCACAAAAATAGAACAACAATGATAAGAAATCGAAATATGCCACATTGGGAACCAAAATAAAAAGGTATGGACCTGCGAGTTTGAAACAACACATAGACCATTTTTTTTTTTTTTTTGAACATCACACATAGACCTAAAAACCACGGACACAAGGCACAGCATCAATAGAAGGACACAGAAAAATTAGGCAGTGTTGCTACAAGTATCAAACACTGGTATGAGTGTGTCCAACAAGGTATTGAAATTATAGGGGTATGGGTATAGAGGGAAGAAATGAGATAATAGAGACTAAATAGTCTGATATTGATATTAAGTTGATAATTATATCAAATGATGTGTTACAAAACATAAAAGCACTATCCTTATTCATACCAACCAATACTTGATCACACCAATTGCGTCTAAATTACAGTATACTAAGCTTAAGCTTGTAACAACTAAACCTTTTTAAATGTGGAAATATAATATGCAATCCACGTACAAGGAATGGAAAGGCAACTCAAGGATACTGGAGACACTAGAGAGATAGCATTGATGGAAGGACAACTTGGTAGAATGGCTGGGATGGCCATCAACATTAATATCCTCATAAACCACCAGTGAAAATGGGAGAAATCACAATTGGTACGAGTCACAATGGGAGGATGCTAACACACTATGAATAACAGCCAATTCATATAGTATGACTCATTGATGAGCACAAAATGACCATCAGTGGAAAGACATCATGATGACAATCACAATATGGCTTGAAGTGGATAGTAATCAAATCGGAGTATATCCTGTTTGGGACAAAAGTTGGGGCTAGGGCCTTTTGCAATTTTAGGTCAGCAGGACTAAACTATGGCCACCTTTCTCGCCATCATTGTGATGCTAGAAAGCAACGGAAAAGAGAGCCATTTGACAGTAAAAGAACAAATAAAGTAAAACAGCCATGAAAACAGGAAGCTGGTGGGGAGACAGTGCTGACTGAGATCTAGACAGCAGTGGATGACAACAACAAACGGTGGAGCTTGAGAAAAAAAACTAGAAGGCCAAAGTTTATAATGTATAAATTAAATGTAATTGTTTTGAAAATACTTATTGATGATTTTAAGGATTTGATAATACTATTTAAATATCAACTTTTTTTTAATTAATTTCCTCTTATGATTGAAGAATTTATCTATACATCTTCTTTTGTAAAAAGGTGGTAAGAATTAAGTTCTTTTTATAAAAGAAAATTTGCAAAAGAATTCACATAAACAAAAAATCTATGAATTTTTCAATATATTTAAGGAAATAATCATATTTTTGTCAAGATCATAGTAAAATTTAGAAAATATCGCAAGAAAATAACAACTCTTAGAGAAAAATATTCATGAAAATTGTACTCAAGGAATATCCCAGGTTCAAGTCATATGATATAAGTTTGCCGATACAGAACAAGGATATAAAAGTCATAGAAAAAATGAGTCTGAAGAATGCAAAAAAATAGTTTTATAATATGAAAGGACAACTAATAAATGAAGTAGTTAATATATGAAAACAAAACTAATAAATGAAAATAACTAAATATTACCTTCAATTAAATTGTTGTTTTATATACTTTCAATGACATAAAATAATTTATAATCGAATAACAACATAAAAGAATATATGAAATTATAAATAGAAAATGATCTAAGTGCCAACTAAATATAGATCATTTTTAATATATAGAGGCACACAAACATACGTATATGTATACATATGTATGTATGAATGCATATACATAAATTAAATCACATAGTATATGCATTAAATTTGTTAGCAGTAGATTTTAGCCATAACATGACGTATTAAATTTGTTACAAAACATAAAGCACTAAACCATACTTAACTAGATATTAGACTATAATTCTTACAAAATATGGAAACACATGATTACAGAACATAAACTTGAACCACATTAACAAGGTACTTAGAAGATCTGCATAACTAAATGTGTTACATTATAATTCATGTACAAACTCATGCTCTGTTTAAGGTAGAAAAAAATCTTAAGTATCAAATCTGCACATAACTAAAACGCAGATCAAGTTTTCCCACTAAAATACAGAATCATACTACCCCTGGCCAGCCTACATCTATGTAACTAGAACAATATACACACACGGGAATGATAATGGTGTTGATCTTCAACACAAGGGCAAGTATTTGTGCCTATCAAACTTTACTTGTATAATCTAGTGATTGGGAAAAATAAATCCACGAAACATTCAAACAGAAACACTTAAAACAGATTCAGGCTTTAGAAAAAAGACCAATGATCTCAGAAACAAAATACATAAAATAAAATAAATAATAAATTTAGTACAAAGCAATATAAAAAAAAAAATATTGTCAGTAATATATACAAGAAAAAGCGAAAAAAAAAAAAAAAAAACTGAGCATAGACGTACATGACTTGCTAGCATATAAAGAAAGAGATTAAATGCAGCTCCAGCCCAAGCTGTTTCAGTGAGGATGCCAGAGGTCCTAGTAACTTCTTTATATAATGGAATTAATCGCAAAAATCGTGGGATATATTGGAAGAACACAATAAATTTCAGCAAGGTCTTTGTATTCAGTGATTCAGAGCCCCTCAACTTTGGAATGATAATAAGAATTGCCACCTAGCAATATAGGAGCAAATTTTGAGTCAAAAAACATTGAATTAAGTCAATGAAATAGGTTTTTTTCTAATTTAGACCCACAAAAAACTACGAACATATTAATCTTGGAGGGATTGACTTAATCACTAATTACAATATATCTTCTGAGTGAGTCCACATGTTTTGCGTTCTACTTTATAAATGTAATCATTTGGTACATCGACGACTGCAAATCAATTCAACTTCCTAGAGAGATTGATCAGGTGAAAACAAAAGTTGCATTATGTTCATACACAAACTGGTCAACCCATAGTTCTTCAACAGTTGCTGGATGCGGATGTAAAAAAGATGAAAGTCAAAAAGTCCAAAAGCGGAAAAAGTTTCCTTACCTGTGGGAGGGGAAGAACGGCAAGAATGTCAATCAAGAAGTATGATGATAGATACCGCATTGCTATTACCCAAGCATCTTCAACCAAAACACCTCTCCCAAATACTCGAGAAGAGGGAGCAATGAATCCAGTACGAAATTGGAAAATTATATGGATTATATAAAAAATATCAGAGAAAGATCTTAAAACAGTTGCTGTAATTTCCATTTTTCTGTCCAGAGAAAGACATTTATTGTTATCATCAATCACAGGAACATAGAAGAACAAAGGATCAAGTGACACAGCAATAAGACATGATAATACAAATATCTTATTCCACTTTTGAAGGAAAGGACCCTGGGGATCAAGAATTTTCTTTCTAGAACTAAAACTTCCAGAGAGAACTCTGTTATAGGGAAGAGATTTGAATGATTTTCTAAATCTCTTCATCCCCTCCGAACTAGATTCCAAACCCCTTTGAAACTTCTCAGAAACTGAATTTAGTGTATTCTTGATTCCCCCCTGGCGTTCTACATGTATTGCAGGAGAGCTGCTCTCAGAACCCTTGTCTGAATTCCAATCACGAAATCTGAACATCATGGAAACAATAAAACTCAGTTCCTGATTAACCATCCCATAAACAAGATGTCCAAAGCAGTGGCAATAATGCCACGAAATGGACACTTGCACTGAGTTTAATGACAACTACAACGCTTCTGAAATACCACAAACAGCACCACAGAGAATAAATAACGGTATGCACCACTAAACTAACCTAACAAATTTGTCTTGCTGAAAATTCATGACTGTAGCCTGGTTCAAAAACAAGGTAGAATTCCACAAATAAGTGTCGCGCAAGTGTCACAGGACAGCGAATAGCTTCTTCATCCACCTCAAAATCTCACAGCCTATCCTGAGATAATAAAAACAACAAACCAAAACAAAAATCAACCCATCCATAGCAACATCAACAGGGCAAAATAGCCGCCCAAACACCTTGCCATATATTGATCCGAGGAAAACCACAAAAACCAAAAGCGCAATAAACACACGCCTTTAGGGAGACAACAAACACACAAACTAATAAAACAGCATGATAGCCAGAAATACAGTTTCCCTCAAATTTAGCAGAACATACACACACACACCAATCCACATCATGAAATAGATGGTTACGGTGTGTTCAGGAGTGTGTATCATTAATCAGGACAAAGTTCCAAGCACTCAATTAATAACAATAATAATAATTCCACAAGAGCGAAATCCCCTATCCTTGTAGAAGTTAAATAACCTAATTAAGTGAATTGTGAAATTGGCAGCCAAGTGGAAACAGAAGAAGGAGGAATAATTAGAGAGAGAAAGCCGAGGAGTAATTGGTGAGCAAGAAGAAAGTCAGATAGGATTGAAAAAACGCATAGAGAGTGGTTGAGAGAGAGAGAAGATGGTGAAGAAAAATACCGAAAGGAGAGTAACGAAGTGAAGAGCGTTACAAGTAGTTGCAGTGAACATAAGATTGATTGTGAGAAGGAATGGAAAGAAGAGATTGTAACTGAGAGAGAGAGAGAGAGAGAAAGAAAGAAGAGGAAGGAGAAGAAGAAGAAGAAGAAGAAGGTTCGTGGAAAGCGGGAAAGGAGTGATGGTGTTGTAGACACCGATGGATAGAGAGACAGTTGGTGTCGAGGATGGAAGGAAGAGAGTCTTGTCTGTCGCGGGACCCACTCACTCTCTCATGTTTGTTTTTTTAACCTTAATTATGATTAATTCTCGGCCATGGTCATTGGTAGTTACGGTTGGTAATAGTGGTACAGTGTGTGCCTGGTCAACACTTCTACGCCCTGTACCCTGTCCTCCACTGCACACTTTGCCTTATCTGAAACTCCAAAAACTTACCTTGTAAAACTTGACAAACACCATTATCTTCCAAAAATTTTAATTATTCAGGCAATACAAATCATTTACATTATTTGACATATGTACGTTAATTTTCTATGAGAAGATTATACCTTAAATATGGAACCATATATATTAACCTTTTTACATAGACAACTTTTAACTTTTCTCAGTGCATAATAAATAATAAGTGAGATTTCACATGCAAGCGAACTCACGCTATTCCTCCAAAATGATTATATTTGTAAATTACTAAAATGGATAAAAAAATTATTATATATTTAGGTAAGTTATTAAGAAGAGTGATGACTTTACGACAACACTTAATATGACTTTAATGGAAAACAAATTTTATTATTAAATTTACTTGAGATAACATTTTTAGTATTTTGTATAAAAAAGAAATAACTGATATTGTAGTTACTTTGAATAATGAAATCGTTATTAGTATGAATAATTTGTATTTTGATTTTTTACATTAAAATTATCATCAGTTATGACGATTAATATTATAATATTTTAAATTCAAATCATCATTAACTTTGAGGACTTGTGTAATATTTTATTGAAGTGAAGTTATGATTCTAAAGTTATGGTGAGTGTTGACGACTTCTGTTATTTTTTTAAACTAAAATTCCCGTAAGTATTGAAAACTTATATTTTAATTGTTTTGATTTTCTATTAAAATGATTTTTTAATTTATTATTATATTCAATTATGATTTTAATATATATATATATATATATATATAATTATAAAAAAAATATGAATATTGTCTAGTTCATATGTTTATTTTAAAGCTATAGTAAAAAGTAAGAAGTTAATTTTAATAATTATTTATCGTAGATAGTTTATTTGTCCTAAATCAGCAATTACTCCACTTATTAAGGTCTCCATCATCAACAATAGTTATTTATTTTTTATATTAAATATGTTATCTCATGTGACAATTTTAATACTAAATTTATCTGTCACTAAAATTGTATATAGTAAAATCATATATAGTGTTAACAAATTCCTCCTCCTAACCACTATTTAAATACATAATAAAAAAGTTTTTTATTCAATAATTTACGAAAGAAATTACATTTACTATTAATTGCAAATAATTTGAAAACTCACCGTCAATAGATAATAAAATAAATCTTTTTTTAACCAATTTGATAATTTACGAAACAAATTATATTTGTAATTTGAAAACTCACAGTCAATGGATAATAAAGAATATAGGCACTAGTGTAATCACATTTGATGTAATTCCAAGTTATTTTCAATATAAACTATAAGATAGTCACTGTAAATTAACAAATTTGTTATATAATATAATTTGTGGCTAAATGATAATATGAAAGTATTTAAACTATAAGTGATTTTTAATTTAATTTTTTCTTATATTAATTCATGGGTCGATATCCAATGAAATTTTCAAAATAAAAAGCTTAAATTGTCTTTCATTGAGTAGACCACTTTAAAATTTTCCAGTAAAATGACAAAAGAGTGGAAGTAGATAGCATAAGAGTTGAGTATTTTACTCAATATATATAAAGTCAACAGATAGCTACATTAAATAATAAAGATATTCTCTTAAAATATGGCAACTGGTTTGAGGTTAATTCTATTCTATTTTCTGACCAATGCAAAAGGTGCATAAGATAAATCCTACAGTAGATAAAATAATTAAAACTAAATATATTTTAATTTTTCATTTTTATTTAAGATATTTATTTATATTAAAACCGTTACTGTGGTTGGGTAATTATTTCCGTCCAGTGCATTAACTTTTTAAGTAATAATAAGTTGATAGGTTGATAGATTTGGATTTTGGGTTGATCATTACGTTGACTATTTCAAGTTTATAAAATTAAATAATTAATTTTTCATATGCAGACAGATACGCATGATCAAATAATATATTCCAGCTTCCTGCATGATATGGCAACTATTTGACTTTAATTATAAATAAAATGATACCTAAGAGCTTTTGCTATTTACAGTCCCTTACTGTTGTTACTTACACTCCCATATTTGTTAAGCACACTCCTCCTTTCTTTCTTTTTCTCTGCTTTTATATACCAACCCCCTTATATAAATAAATAAATAAATAAAAATATAAACTCTATTGTGTATTTATCTTTTTTATTTAATCTATTCTCTTTCCTTTCTCTCAAGCCAAGACATTAAAAATTATTCTTATTGTATTTTCATTAGACCTGAATATTCAATTTGATCATCCAAGAACAATAGTTTGACCTCGATTTTACGCGCAACCTATTCAATTCATGTTACGAAGAAAATAAGTCAATCTTGAAGCAGTGCAAGTAAGGAAATTGTATTTGTCTTTTCAATTTCGTAAAATACTTTTCGAAAATATTATTGTGTTTTTCTAGGTAAACCTAGAAGTCTTTTATTACTTAAAAAACAATATTAAGGATAGTTAAAAATACATTTTTTATTTAAACTTCTAAGACTTCTTTTTGGGGACAATTTGTATGATTTGAAGTTGAAACATTTTTTATAAACATTTAAAAAGTATTATTTTTATTAAGAGTGAAAAAAATTTATTTTTTCCCTTCACATCTTTATTTCTTTTTCTTTTCTAATCATGTTCATGTTATTGTAATGTCTATAATTTTCTCAGAGACAAACCGTATCATATTTATTAATTTATCATTATAGTTAATTATAATTATAGGATATCATATTTGGTTATAATTGTATTAGAGTTTATTATAATTATAACTTCAATTATAATCATAGGTTTGTCATGATTATTTCAACAAAATTGTTCCTTTTGTTTAATTTGACACTTTTTTTCCAATGTTCAATACATATAATCAATAAAACAAACATTATATGATCAACTTGGTAACTATTGTAATTATCACTAAAGTTTATAAAAAAAACTATTTCATTCAATTCCAACTTCATGATTGAATAAAGAATGTATTTTCTCTCACATGTGATTCTTTTTACCAACTACATCATTAAGATATCACACATGATTAATGATTTAGTGTTTCTTAGATAATTGTTCAACACCTATTTTGGAAACAAATGAAGCCTATACAACATAGCAGTGATTAAAATGGTTGTTGGTGATACATAAAATGAAGAGATTTTGAGAATTATCACCAATAAAAGATGTGGTGGATACATAAAAAAATCTGATTTTGATAGTCTTTACCCCTCTTATTTTCTGTAACCTTTCACTTTCAAGTTCTCCATCAAGTCTCCATCATCTTCTATTGACTTATTCTCCCAACTTGTAATGAAACCCTTTCTTCATTTATGAAATGCACTAAGCATATCCCTTTGGGCATGTTGTATGCATCAGAAAAGTTCTAAGTTTATTCACTATTTTTTTATTCTTAATATAAATTTCAATGAAAAACACTTTAAGAAAAAAAAAACATTATTCTTAATATAATCAATACACTTAAACGACGTTAATTATCTTCTAATTAACATAAACATTAGTTAATTTTTCTTATTTGAATAAATAGAAAATAATTTTTTTATAAATAACTAAACACGAGCTTGAATTTAAAAACAAAAAGACAAGTGTAATACCATACTAACATGGTTAAGTGAATAAGAATAATTGGAAGTCAAAAAACATAATATATATATATATA
>Ga0099825_1007966_pt1 | contig 12714 bp, 8 predicted proteins | sample SiratroredBW_FD_76838 | JGI IMG/M metagenome (GOLD analysis project Ga0099825, IMG submission 76838) | Root nodule microbial communities of legume samples collected from California, USA - Siratro red BW | ecosystem: Host-associated > Plants > Roots > Nodule | place: USA: California | collected...
AATTTTTTTTTCTCTTAATATAATTATAATTTGGTTTATTTATACCAATTATGAAAATAACAAAAAAATTTGCATCAAAAATATTTTTTTAAAAAAAAAAAAAAAAAAAACGGAACTCAAATTATACTTTTTAACAATCTAGGTAACATTAAACAGTTTTTTTATGAAGACAATGCTAACATATAATTAAAAAATGTTGGATATATTTTACATGGACTTGAGACTTTTTTTAATAGTTAACATTTATATTTGTGTTGGATTTAAATTAATTAACTTCTTTTTAGTGATATATTACAACCTATTTTAGTAATTTGTTATTACTTTTATTAAATGGGTTTTAATATGTTCACATCACAACTTGTCATAACAACCAAATGGCAACCACACACGTGAAGGCGATGTGGAAAAAATATGATTTTTAATATAGTGTGAGTCTGGAAAAAAATTTTGAAATTCAAAATTATTTAGGGTTAGGAAAGTGCAAGTTTGCCATTCACATTTGCAGCAGGTTCCTTTTAGTATTTCCTTACCTCTTGTGGTCCTCTTTGTGTCTCCGTCTGTCTTTGCCTTCTCTTGGTCTCCTTGTCTCTTGCGGTCTATCTTTGCTCTCGGTCTTTCTGTTGTGTATCCCCGTCTGTCTTTGTCTTTGCCTCCTCTTGGTCTCCTTATCTCTTGTGGTCTATCTTTGCCTCTCGGTCTTTTTGTGCATCTTGGTCTGTCTTTGCCTCTTGGTCTCCTTGCCTCTCTTGTGGTCCTCTTTGTGTCTTGAGCTATCTTTGCCTCTCGGTCTCTCTGTGCATCTCGGTTTGTCTTTGCCTCTTGGTCTCCTTGCCTCTCTTGTGGTCTTGTTTGTGTCTTGAACTATCTTTACCTCTCGGTTTCTCTATGCATCTCGGTCTATCTCTGTCTCTTGTGGTCCTCTCTGCGTCTCAGTCTCGGTCTGTCTTTTCCTCTCGGTCTCTCTCTGCGTCTTAGTTTGTCTTTGTGTCTCATGTGTCTTATCGTTTGCGCTAAGGTCTTCATTGGTTGGCATGCGTCTCGATCTCTGTCTCTATCGTTGTCCATTTTTGTTGGTGGTTTGTCGGTGTATTCTAGGTTTTCCATGGTTGGTTTTCCCCCTATTTCCCTTTTGGAAACTCTGAACTCTCCTTTCTCTTTCAAAGACCTCTGCTTTTGTAAACCCACCCCAAGCAATTAATTTTTTTATTCACACATTTTCATTTTAGTGAGCACATATTTTGAAATACCAAAATTGCCCTCTACTTATTCAAGACATGCTATGACAAACAATCCTTTCCCTTGTTATTTATTAGTTGGAAAATGATTCTTAGACAACTGTTAAAAAATGACCAGACTTTGACAATTGTGACGGGCAAGCATAGCTTAGGATAAAATTGTATTTTTTATTGTGTTTCAAATGAATTTGAATGAAAATTGTTTAACATCCTCAAGCATGTGGAGGACACATAAAATTGTATTAAAGACTATTTTAAGTCTTCAAAAAACATGAGGAGTTTCTATAGCCGGATTGGGAGAGACGAAGAAAGATCGTATCAAAGTGCTATAGTGAAAGCATGAATATATTGGGGGAAAAAGTTATGAAGCCGTGAAATGAAAGGATTTTATTGGGAAACATTGATCGAGGATGGTTTTGTTAGGGAAGAAGACAGTTTATTCCAATTTGCTTGACGTTGCCATTTCTGTCACATAATTGTGCAAGAAAAACTTGATGCAACCACCACTCCAAACCACTACCAATGGTTGCACAAGAAAAAGGAAAGGGAAACAACATTCACAAAGGGTGACATAATGAATGGCATAGAGACAACATAATCCCTAAACCTAATTTCATCTTCACATTTCACTCTTTCCCATCCTCAAAATAAAATAATAATATTTTTATCCATTAGCATATTCTAATAAAAAATTATTATTGTTGTCCATAACATCAAGTTGTCAAGTAGTTGTCAAGTGGTTGACAGTGTCAAACTATCTCACACACACACATACAATATAAATCCTAAAACATAATCTCTTAGTGGATTTTCCTCACTTAAGCCATTTTATCTTGAGTGGATTTTCCTCACTTAAGCCATTTTACCTTCCACAATTAGGGAAGACTTCCATGTTTAAGTGATCTCACCCTGTAGATCAAAACTAGATTTGTCTCTTCTTAGCTCAAACGTCTCATAATTGAGAGTTCTTGTAATGCTTAAGTGATATGCTTATTGAATAATTTCCATAAACAAACATGAAACTCATTATTTTGTTTTATTAGTGCTTGAGTATTCTAACCTAATGACATGATTTTCAAGATTTCAAAACCAATGCAACATTCTTACATTTTTTGCTTAAGCAACAAGTGGCCAACACGTCACTTGAGCGTCACTTTCAAAGGAGAGAGAGTTGTGAAGACTTCCTCTCTTAGTTTATAAACTATCATTTGAATTACCTTCTTCATAACTTAAGTGTCCACACTATTATTGAGTGATAATAAATAGTAAATGTAACTATTACACACCCTTGTATGTCTTGTATGTCATTTGGCTTGAATTTACTAAGTCACATAAATGGTGAACCATTGTTTAAAGAGGATATCCAACTTATAACAACATTCTTAAAAAAATACTGAAAAACAAAATGGCTACTTAAACATACTCCACCACCATTCAAATCATCAACTATATTAAAAATAAATGCATATGAATTTCTAGTATCATACACATTATTTCATATCATTCCAAAATTATAATAAAAATTATTCATATGTTTTCTCATATAGATACAAGTACGTACATGGATACATAGTGCATGCATATACGTGTGCGTACATGGATACATAGTGCATGTATATACGTGTGCGTGTGTATTTATCCTTTACTTCAAGAAAAATTAAAGTGTTACCATTCTTCATATTAAAGATATAAAAATAAAAACAAATCAAATAAAAATTTAATGAAAAAAAATATACAATTAACTAAAAAATAATAATATATTAAACTTAAAAAATAATTAAATAAAACTAAAAATATCTTAAAATGGACTATTCCAAAATAAACTAAGTATTAAAATATTAGTGTTATACATTAATTATATATTATAGCTGTGAATATAAAATTTTAAGGGGTTATAATACTAATTATAACAATACATATAGAAAATATTTGAATTCAGCTTCAAAATAGTTGTCTAATACATCCATGTATTATTTAATTTATAATTTAATTTTAATATTAATTATTTTTATTATTATAGCTACTGGTAACGCACCATTATTTATATTTAAAAAAGTTTCAAAACAATCACTTTCTTACAATCCAAAACAATCAATTTACAATCATCTATATTTCAATTTTTATTTATTTTCTAATATTGTGTATCAAATTTTAAATAATACTATTTCTAAAAGTAATATTTAAATTTTATTTTCAAAAATATACTTTAAAAATTAAAATAGTAAAATATATTTTTTCTTTTATCATTGAATTTTAAAATTGCAATTTCAATTCAAAGTTTAAATGTTAAATTTTCAATTTTAATTTAAAATTAATAATTTAGTTTTTAATATTTCAGATAGTATACTGTAATCTATTTTAAATTTAAATATTATTTTTTATTCAATTTATATCTACTATTGCATTTTAAAAGTTGAATTTTGAAATTTAGATCAACATTTTGTATTTCAAAATCCAATTTGAAAATTAAATAATAAAAATAATAATTGGAGTGATTCTTTTTCCCGATCAACAAATAATTATAATAAATACATTATAGGCAATTGCTTCTGTACTATATTACCTTTTGCATTTAATAAATTTGTAATATGCCAACAATGTCTTATTATTTTTATTTTAAAATTTATTTATTAAATATTTTTTTTCTTCCACTCACAATTGAGTCAAGCGATGAGAAAAAGACTATTAATAATAAAAAATAATTTTATAAATATTAAGAAATATCTGTATTTTTTTTAATATTTGTTATCACAAAACTAAATATTTAAAAGCAATATGTTTAACTAAACTTTTAAAATTAATTATAAATATCTTAACAACAAAATATATCATTTTAATAAACTAATAAAAAATAAAATAAATAATTGTGTAGGAAACAATTAATAATATTATTTTTATTGTTGTTAAGATAATATATCATATTTTTTAGAAGTACTATATATATAATAGAGATATTTCTGCATTGAAAGAAAAAAAATATTTAATAAATAAATTTCAAAAATAAAATATGTTAAGATATTAAAAATTTGTTAAGTGGAAGACATCGTTCCAATAATAAGTAGTTGCTTCCTGCATTATACATTATATACATTGCTTCCTACACTTGACAATTTTTTAATATGCCAAATATCTCCTCAATATTTTTATTTTAAAATTTATTTATTAAATGATTTTTCCTACCCATAACAAAGTCTCAATATGCTAACAATCTCTTAAATATTTTTATTTTAAAATTTATTTATTAAATGATTTTTTTTCTCTCATACTAAATCACCTACACAAATAAGTGCAATCAAGTAAAAAGTTGTTAACTTCTCTCATAATATTAACAAACTTTTTTGATAAATAATAAAAAAATCTAACTTTTTTGATAAATAATAAAAAAATATAATAAATATTAAAAAATATCTTTTTTTTTTCAAGCAACATTGTATTAGTTATCATAAAACTAAATATTTAAAAATAATGTGTTAAACTGAATTTTTTAAATTATTGTAAAATTTTAACAATATCTAACATTATTTTTATTATTGTTAAAAAATAATATAAGAGAAATATTTATATAAGTGTGAGAAAAAGAAAAATTATTTAATATAAAATAAGAAGAACATTATTAATATTTTGAAAATTTTTTAAGTACAGAAATTATTTTGTATCCTCCAGGAAGTAACTATCCGAATAGTAAAGGAAGGAACTGTTCACATTGAATATTCAAATTCAAAAACATTAGAATTAGAGGAACAACCGTAAATTTAATTTTTTTAAAATTATAGCATCTTTTTAAAATCAAATTTGTAGCAAAATATACGATATTAAAAGAAAAATATAGCATCTTATTATTTTTCTTAACAACCATATTGTCACAACCATTTTATTTCTTCACTGTTTTGCAAAGGGGGAAAACGGCTGAGAATATGCTTTTCTTTTCCTCTCTCTTCTCTACCCAATTAAACAACTGATTTATTCTTTATTTAGACCTCTTCTTCCTCTTTAACCTCTATCAAACCAAACCATAAGGTTTATTTAAAAACCCTATTCAAAAGCATATTCACATGTGAATATACCACTATCAAGGTTGCCTAAACTATTCCATTTCAAAGCATGCACAACGTGCCGAAGAGAATATAAACTACTATAATAAATCATATAAACAATGTAGAAATTAATATTTTAGAAAAATATTTTTAGTCTACATGTGTTTTTTTATATACTTTTGTATATTAATTTATTTTTTTCTTAGATTAATTTGGTTACTTATGATAAGTTAAAATTACACACATACATATACACACATACATAGGTTCTATCAAATTCACAGATAAATTATTATTTTACAAAACTGAAGATTTGAATTACTAATATTTATAATGATTATATTTATTCATAATGTCTTATAAAATAAAACAATGTACCCGTTTCATATTCATCATATTCATGGCGGGCAACTTAAGATATTTTGACCATAAATCTGGTAGTATATCACAATTTTCTATTCTTCTTCAAAAGTTGGGCATTTACAATTTTAATTCTCCAACTTTAGGGATGTTAATAAAATATCTTGATAATTTCTATGAAAATATTTTGTACACTATAACAACTAAAAATAATTTATTTCCTTAATATGTTTTTTACATTAGTTTATTTGTTTCTATTAGAGATCCAGATGTGAATTCAATTTTTTTTTTTATATAAAATTGAATAATTTACAAAGGAAAACAATTACAAGCTCGTCTAAAAAATGTTGGTCAAAGATATTCTTATATGATCTATTACATGTGTTTTTTTCATCACTCATTCATGCTGTGGTATCCTACCCACTAGTTTCATTTATTAACTTTGTTATTTATCCACTATTGATGATAGCTTAACTTTAGTTAGTTGAAAAATAAAATGTTATTTCACAAAAGGATTTAAACTAGGGAAGCAAGTTGAAATACATGATATCCAAGATATCCAGTTATTAACATTTCATACTATCAACTCGCAACACCATGTTCATTTTTGAATTTTTAGTTATTATATTTTTAAGGAAAATAAATTTATTACACCTATACTAAACAAATTTATAAAAATATATTTTCTTTTTATGTTTAATTTTATTTTAATAATAATAAAGTGATTTTTTAAATATAATATTATCATTATTTAGATATCAATATATCATCATCTTTCCATCTTTTAGTATTTATATATTTAGTCACTAAATAAGCTTTTATATATTTAATTTCTAAATTGATTTCAATAAAGTTAGTTTTTATATTATATTTTTATATAATTGATAATTAAATTAATTTATATATAATTGGTAGTTAAATTAGCTTTAATAAATTTGATATCTAAATTAATTTTTATTTGATAATACTATAATTAATTTCTAAATTAGAATTTAAATTGGTTTCTAAGATTAACTATCTATTAAATTTTAAATTAATGATTTATTTCATCATTTTAAAAATCAAATAAATTAATCTTTAAAAAGTGTCTCATATCCTACGTGTTTCATTTATTAACTTTATTTATTTATCCAATAGTGATGATAGTTTAACTTTAATTAATTGAATAATTAAATGTTAATTCTCAAAACCATTTAAACAAGGAAAGGAAGTCGAAATGGATGGGTATCCATTATAACAACATTTCACAATATCAAGTAACAACAACACCATGGAATATGATGCCATTATCTTAATTCATATCACTTTCGTGAACAGATTCATTGGAGATTTTACCCCATACCCAACATTCCGGTCACGTTCACGTTTTTCAGTTACTCATCAACACAAAAATCTTTTCCCCTAATTTTAGCAAAACCAACTTAATTTTGCAAAGAAAAGGAAAAAAGAAAAAGAAAACACTTTTTTGGTCGAAACAAAAGGGTCGTTGTTTAGAAAAAATTAAGAGCAAGGACAACCTCGTAATAACACAAAACGTGACCACCGTGGTCACCTCCCTCCCCTTTATAAAATCCCCCACGTTGTCGTTCCCCCAAACTCACCACCACACCAGAATCCCCTGCCTGTGAGCCACTCTCCCTCACCCGCACTTCCTCTCTCTAGAATCTGTTCTAGAGAGAGAAAGATCCGGAAGGAATCTGAGGAGAAACTTGGAGGGTCAGAGTATGGAGAAGAAGAGGTTTGCGGTGTTGATGTGCGCAGAGGATTCTGAGTACGTGAAGAAAGTGTACGGAGGGTATGCTGGGGTGTTCGTGAAAATGCTGGCGGAGGAAGGAGAGACTTGGGACGTGTACAGGGTGGCGCGTGGGGAGTTCCCTGAGGATCATGAGTTGCTTCTCTACGACGGCTTTGTCATCACCGGAAGTTGTAGCGACGCACATGGGAACGACACATGGGTTGCCGAACTTCTCATCTTGCTTCGTAAACTCCACTCCTTCAACAAAAAACTCCTCGGCATTTGTTTCGGCCATCAGGTACATTATTCTTCATTCAATCAAACACCAATTTTTTTTCTACTTTTTCTCGTATTTCGAAGATCGGTGCCTGAATTATGAATCAGATGAAGGTGTGATCATTGATCCGAAGCAGTTCCTGGATATTTTAAAAAAGCTTATCTTGATTTGTTGAGCTGTACGTACATTGCGCTGGTGCAAGTGGTCCACTTTCAAAAATTAATAGAGACATCAAAAAAACACACGAATTTCAGCATGTGGTTTTTGCACAGTTCTCTGTCTCCCTCACCTTTGGTATTTTTATCCTTGGACAAATACTTCCCACATATTTAAAGATTCGTTCAATAAAATTCTAATTTTTTTCATGTCTTACAAATCGCCCTTTGAAATTGGATACAGTAGCTTCGTCGGTTTGATCATTTTCTCCACTTTTGTATTAAAGGGTGTAGTAGATAATGCCTTGAATAGTGTCAAAAGATCTGATCTGGACTACACTTTTGTCTTGCACTTCACCTCCTGACTCGGCGATGTGTCTGTGAGATTTGTAGATTAACACGGACCCGGTTGATAAAAAGTGGATCTTTACTTGACCCAAATAAGAAAATAAGTTTGAATAAAAAAAATAAAGATTATATACTGTTGTTGTCGGTTCTATTTATCTCCATTCTTATCAATGTTGTCCTGTAACTCCAAATAAATATTAATTTGTTCTCTTGAAGAATGTTTTACCACCTTACGCCACATCAATATCTCTGAAAAGTGTATCACGAGGCTGTGGACCACTATGATGCGATTGTCACATGCACCACATAGTAAATTAATCGACTAATTTGTATATGTGTATGAAAATATAAGAGTTTGTTTTATGTGTGGTATGATCAAAGGCATAACAGTGTGATAAGATAAGAATGAACTAAGAAAGATGTTTGCTTATTTTGAACAGATACTTGGGCGTGCATTGGGAGGGAAGGTGACTCGTTCTCCTACTGGTTGGGACATTGGTGTCAGAACCATAACATTGTCACCATCGTTGCCATTCTCTTTGTCTTCCCTTGATCTTCCATCAAGGCTTTCCATTATTGAATGCCACAGGGATGAGGTGTGTATGTTTTAGTAACAAAAGATCATCACTGCCTCACATTTTTTTCTCTCATTATCTACAACCATGATATAATTAATACCTCACCGATCATTTCTGTATTGTATCAAAATAGATCAGAGAGCTACCTGCGAAGGCAGAGGTGATTGCTTGGTCGGAAAAGACTGGAATTGAAATGTTCAAGTATGGAGATCACATTATGGGAATCCAAGGTCACCCTGAGTATTCCAAAGACATTCTTTTGCACCTTATTGACCGTCTCATTCAAGGAAAGTGCATCAAAGTATGTTCATTTTCCTCTCTCTCTCCATATATATATCAAAAGATTAATTTTATAGAATGTGGGTGTATGAGCTACTAATAGTATTAAAACCATTTATATCATTAGTACAAATCTATGTCAAAGGATACTGTAGAGTGATGTGTTGAATTAATTTACCAAGAGTTGATGTTTTGAATGATAGGATGCTCTTGGTATTCAAGCAAGGGAGAGGGCTGCACTGTGGGATCCAGATAAGGAGGCTTGGAAGAGAATGTGTGTGAACTTTTTGAAGGGTCGATTGTGACATAGATGGAACTGAAAGATGTTTTATTAACATAGTATAATGTGGAGGTTAAATAGTTGTTGGTTGCACTAATTGGTCTAGGTGGGGGCAATGCATTGTATTTTAGTTGGCTTTGATGGGTACCTGCCATTAAGTGTTGATGTGTACACTACTCTATTTAGCTCAACTACCAATCAAGTGTTAAATTATAGCAATAAAATCACCAGTTTACTTTCTCCCCTTCAATTCAATTGGAATTCTCTTAAAATGTAGAAACTAGTGGTAATAAAAACAAGTGTAGCTAGATTTAAGAACGGTTGAAATTAAAGGACTGTGATATATTGACACACTTATCTGTCATTATACCTCTATTTCTCATTGTTATATGGCAAAAAAAATTATTATTTTTATTCATTTAAGTGTTTTATTTTTTGTTTTTTACTTAAATTTTAAAAGTATTTATCAACAAATTAGATATCAAAATAAAAAAAATCACTTAAAACATTTTTACTTTACATAATATTATAAATAATATTATAATTGTATATTTTAAAAAATGAGAAAAAACATGAACGTACTAGGTTTTTATTGTGTGTCATACATTTTTAAAAAATTTCATAATATCATCAAATGTGAGTAACTTTTAAAGCGAGGGCAAAGTATGATTTACCGTGGAAAAAATGAGAAGACAAAAATGTTATTTTAGTGTGTAAAGTTTGACCTACTTATTAATTTTGCAAGATTAATATGCCTGAAAAGAAGCATAAAACACGGTTGTTGGAATACGCGGCTGGAACGTGAATTTAGTGAAATATCTTTTGTATATAGAGGTGGCATTTGTGGTCCTTCTAAGGGGTGTCTTTTATGTTGAAAATAAAATAAGAAAGGGCTTGATATTCATAGGTGTCGTTGTTGTTGAATTAAAGTTTGAAGCAAATTTAGTTTACGTGACCATAAGGCAAAATGCTTTAAACGCAAATCATGTTGTTCTCGTCATTGCAAATGTGGGGGGTTTTGGTGTTTGGGCGATGACCAAGCATCTTTTAAAATGATCTATTTTGATAAATAACTTTAATTTAGGGACAATAACTTTTTGGTGCACTAAAAAAGACACACCTTTCTCGTTTATTGTATTTTACCTTGCTAATACCTAACTGCTTAGTTAGGGAAGCTTTTTTCCGTCGCAATCACGCATTTTTTCAAAGGGTCGTTTAAATTACATTAGAATTATTCATGATTTAAGTTTTCCAGATAAATGGAAATTTGGAATCTAAAACAACGAATGTATGAACCTTGGTAAGATCTTAATTTAAACCCAACTAAAAAATAAATTCTATGGTTGGCTTTTATAAAATACTTTTCCTTGAAAATGCAGGCAAACCATGGACGGAAAGTGTGCACATGTCACATGCAATATAGGCAGGGATGGAAATACCGTCTCTTGAATTCTTGGTCCCACTCACTTTCCTTAAATTTTTAATATATATATTTTATATATAATAAGATAAATATTTAAAGTTTTTTAGAGATATAACGGAATCTGAGGGTGTTTGTTTCTTTATTTTTTTCAAATTAATAATTTATTTTTTATATAGTTTTTATTAGGAAGGTAATAATATTTTTTTTTCTTTAGGCAACCATTTTATTATTCCCTTTTACAGTCTTTATAAGTTTTTTTCCTTTTTATAGACAGAAAATATAAGTGTCGTCTATTATTTTTTTTTTTCATTTTGTTATTAATATTTTTTTCAGCATTAAATTTATATTGATTTATCATAATCTATTTTAAAAATAATATTTTTTTACTTTTTATTAGTTAGACAGATCTACTGACATTGTATAAGGTATTTACACCTTGAAATTTAAGATACGCAAGTACTATTTTTTTTTCTCTTATATGATCGAATGCATGGATTTAAATACATTGCTATAAAACTACTATAAATTTTAGAAAAACAATCAAAACATTAGTATGAATAGAGTGAAGATCATTTACCTCCTTGATGGAATGTCTGTCCACTTTAACGTGTTTGGTTTTGTCATGTTATACATGATTCTTTATTTTCATAGTTTCTTGTCATTCGCCCTTCTTACTGGATTCATGAACTGTTTTGGAAATAATAAAAGCTCTTGCGATGTCTGTTACTCCTTCTCCAGTTATCTTCACAGGATACTTGGAATTCTGAGAAACATGTTATGGAGAATATCGATCAGGTGGTATCCCTCTGTTTCTTCTTGGCGGAAGTGTGAAAGGCTCTAGTTCTGGTGCTAACCTGTCACTATTAGTGACTTCATTCATAACAGGAGACAACTCAATAGAGTGAAGATCATTTACCTCTTGTTGGACATCCTCAGAAGGATCCTCATTGGTTGTGTTGGTCCCTCCTACGTTGACAGAGACATACTCATTGGCGCCATCTACTTGCTCTTTTGGAACAGTTTCTTGACAACTAAATTTACTTAACAAACTTGGTGGTTCACTAGTTTTGTCCTCCTAAATATCAAGTTGGCTACTAAAAAAATATTCTGATTCTAAAAAATCACAATCCATAATCACATATACACGGTGAGTGATTGGGTTATAACATCGATACCCCTTTTGATGTGTATCATATCCAACAAAGACACATTTCTCAGCACATGGATCAAATTTGGTTCTGTTAGCTTTGGGAATATGAACGAACACAGAGCATCCAAAAACTCGTGGTGGTAACATTTGGACAGGAGGGATTTTAGTCTGAGTAGCTAGGATCTGTAGGGGTGTTTGGTGGTTAAGGGTCTGGGAGGGTAACCTATTCAAAAGATAGGTTGAGGTAGCAACAGCTTCAGGCCAAAACCGTGTTGGAACCTGTGCATCAAAAATCATGGCCCGAGTCATCTCTAGTAGCTTATGATTTTTCCGTTCTGCTACACCATTCTGTTGGGGTGTGTTTGGACAGGAAGTTTGATGAATTAAACCATTTTCTCTGAAAAATTCTTGCATTGATTTGTTAACAAATTCTCCACCATTATCTGATCTAAGTACTTGGATTTTCTTGCCAAATTAAGTGTGAATCATTTGATAGAATGCATAGAACTTATCGGGTACTTCAGATTTGTGTTTAAGAAAATATACCCATGTCATGCGAGATAAATCATCCACAAATAACAAAAAATACTGAAATTGATTATTATGAGAATTAGGAGCTAGACCCCACACATCAGAATGTACTAATGAAAAAGCAGAATTGACTCTATTATTATTGGGAGGAAAAGTAACTCTATGATTCTCTGCTCGTATACAAGTTTCACATTTGATAGGCTCAATGTTACTAGTAAATAAACTAGGAAATAAAATCTTAAGGTACCCAAATGAAGGATGACCCAAACGTCTATGCCATAACCAGAGTTGCCTTGTAACCGTTCCATGAGCAAGCATGGCATGTCCCT
>Ga0099825_1007971_pt1 | contig 12710 bp, 7 predicted proteins | sample SiratroredBW_FD_76838 | JGI IMG/M metagenome (GOLD analysis project Ga0099825, IMG submission 76838) | Root nodule microbial communities of legume samples collected from California, USA - Siratro red BW | ecosystem: Host-associated > Plants > Roots > Nodule | place: USA: California | collected...
CATATATCCTGAAGTACATTTAAAGCTTCAACAAGGTCTAAAAAAAAGTGCAAGTCATTTCAAAATTTGCATTTTCAGTTAAAAAAAGTTAATGACTAGCTCCAACTTTCTGCCCCAGTGGCAGTAAACTGCATGAACAAACAACAACTTGATAGACTGAGTGTAGGGGAAATTTTATCTCTTTGGTTTATGACAGTATAACAGTCTCCTTTTCACCCTCTTTCACTTTCATGTTCCCTAGTGAAGTTTCATGATGATTCCACTAAATAAGCTGATCTAGAGCATAAAAAACTTACAGAAAAAAAAATGAAGTAAACTACATCTATGACATTTCCTCCTTTCAATCAACGAATATGATTTACATTTTTGGCATTCTTCAAAAAAAGAAAAAAAAATAAAACAACAAGAAAAGTTTATAATGTAGTGAGATTAATGACAAATCAAGATGCATATACTCCTGATCTAGGCCTATATGAATGACTTTGTTCTCCAAGTAAAAGTGTCTTCAGAATGGCCTCACATACGCCACTATAGTGCACAATCAAATGACCACCATCTGGAACTTCATGATACCGTATCCAAGGCAGTTTCTCTGTAACAAACCTTTGGATTTGAGAGGGCACTACCTTATCTTCATAGCCCTGCCATATGTGAGCTGAATTGTTCTGAGGGAATGGATTACTAAGCTTCAAAGGGTCAAATTCCCAGTTCCCAAAGGCCACCAGCCAATCATCCTTCAGAGTGTCAAAAACAACTTGTTCCCTTAATTTTTCCTGCAAGTTAGAACATACCAGTATCACAATTACCTCAAAGAGGTTTTTCCATGATCTATTTGGATAAATTTCGAACAAAACACTTAAAGAAGAAGATGAAAAAGTAAAATAAAATCAGTTTCTTTAACTTCTTTAAAAGCTGATTTTAACTTATGCTAAACTAATTTTAGTTTTAATTTATGAGAAAAATTTAACTTTTTTATCTTTTATCTTCTTCTGCTAACAAAATCTATGTATATTCACATAATAGAACAAGTGAAAGAAACATGTAAAACTTGCCTTGCTAAGCATTGGGAACCCAGGAATAGTTTCTAGTATATCTATATCCCTTTTGTTGAAGAAAGCTGGGTTTTTTTCTATGACAGAATTTGAAGGGAGCCACTTTTGAGTTACCCACCAGAGCAAAAGTCTAGGAAAATATTTTGCAAGCAAGCTGGCCCACTTGATAAGTTTCCTTCTATAGTCCCTTTTTATCAGATTCTCAGGAAGGGAAGGCCATTGATAATTTATCACTGGGGCTATCATAGCTACACCTGCTAGCCTGCACCAATGTTTACCTTGTGGTGAAATTAACACTCCATTTCCAACATCAAAAGGGAAAATTTTGACCAGTTTATTTTCTGAGTTTATTTGTATTTTCTCACAAATAATTACAAAACTGACATTTTTTTTTTCTGGAAAACAGAAAATAGCCAAACATGTGCTTAGAAATGTATGTCATTTATTGTATTGTTTGTGAAAACAAAAAGCATTTTCTGAAAACCAACATGTGTCTAGAAATTTATATTTTGAGGCTTGAAAGGCTTGAAATTTGCCTGTTGGGGATGTAGTTCAAACAACTCCAGGTAGCATATGACCCCATAGAGACTCCAATCACATAAAATTTTGACCCTATCTGTAACTGATCTGCAAGCTCTTCAATGTCAAGTGCTTCACTTTTCAGTGAGCGTTTGGGGTTTGGCTCACTTTCTCCATACCCTGCCCGGTCATATTGCAGAATATATATACCCAGTTCATCAATCAGTTCCTGTAGAATTAGTGTCAGTGTTATCTTAGTACTTATGTTTAATAGGCACACTGCAACTTCTATGTTTATCCAAGTTTTTATACAGATGCTTCAAAACTTAGAATCCATTACAATTACCAACTTAGTGGAAAAAAAAGGACTCAAATAAACCATCTTCTTTGTATCTGAACATCTATATCTCTAATGATTTGTCATTAGTATTTTGAATTGTTGATTCATTGTGAGATGACTTAGAACCAATAACTCATTATGTAATGGATTTTTCTGCTCTAATACTCCATCAATATTTATCAAAAATTAGATCAAGTGACAAAGATATTGTTGAGACAAAGATAACTTTTTCCACTTGAGATGGTTGTTGCTAACTTCTCCAATAACATTTTGAATCTACTCTACTTGTTTTCCCCACAGTTTATTCCAATCAAGCATGTTGTTTAGCACTGTTGTTTACCTAGTGTGCTAATTAGATCTAAATCCACTCATCCAACATAACATGTGTACTGTTTTGAAATCAAGACAACCAAGTTTTGTAAAGAGAGATTGAGGTTAGTATATATACTTGGGGTGCCAAAAAGTTCATGTCTTTGGAGCTTCCGAAGCCGTGTACAATGATGATGATGTGTTTTGCTTGGTCCTTGGGGACACCCTTTTCTCTATAAGCAAGGTATCTTCCATCTCTGAGTCTGACTCTTGGTGAAACTTGAACACCATCTGGTGAATCATTGTCTTTTGGAGGAGGGAGTTGAGTACCCTGGCAAAACATTCCCAGAAGACCTATGAGTAACACTTTTGCTGGTCTTGAAACCATCCCTGAAGGAGTAGAGGGTAGATCTAGGACACATTTTTTTAGTACAATGATCACTTAGATGTGCTGGAACATGAAAAGGGTAAAAAGTGAGAACATGCTTACCTGTCACAAACTGCATATATGTTCTCTGTAAGAAATTGAGGGGTTTCAAATTTTCAATCAATGATTTATAGGTGCTTGTCTTAGCTTCCTCTGCCTTTTGACTTGTAGATCTTGGGTAGCCTTCATGTACCATTGGGGAGATGAATGAATTTGACTGCCTTATATTATATAGAACTCTGTTCATTTTGACTTTCTTTAACCCCATTGGTAGGTTGAATGTGGTGGAGAGAAACTCAAAATTAGGATAAAAAAAGTTTGAATTTTTAATGGAAAAGAAAATGAAAGGGGAAGTTTTTATTATCAGAAGCTAACTTTTTTTTTCCTCTTCAACTAAATAACAGAAAGTGTACTGTTGTTTTTCTCTCATTTAAATATTTCTTTGAAAAAGGACAGATTGTGCAATTTTTAATGAGTAATGCATTGATAATCTAAAAGGATTTTACATTATATCTAATCACATAATTATTTTTGGAAATTAAACTCATTTTCAATACATTGTTTTAAATATAATGATTATTGTCAGATGAAGTTCATTAAAAAGAGTGACATTTTCTGTTTAATAGATTACAGTGATGATTGAAATATGGTGTTGAAAGAGTATGCTGGTTCCTGGTTTTTCCTTTGATGAATATACTCTTTCCAATATTCCATTGGACTTGCATTTTTCTTGTTCCTCTATTGTGTTGGAACATTCATGTTGATTTTTCAAACTGGGCCACAGGTTTTTCAGCAATGCTATTTTCCTCTCACAGTAAATTTATCTTTATTCTTTTTTCTCTTTTTTCACATTTTCTTCTTTGCTTTAAATCAGAATCAGAATCAGTGATCATTTTTTGGAAAGATGTTCCAATTAAGAATTTTGTATATGTGAGAAATTTTCCACATGTAGTAGCAGGCACATGGGAACCTCAAATTACCAGCCAAGATCAAATCACCTTCTTGATTCAGGTATGGTTAAAAATATCTTCACTAGTAAAAATTACAATTTTTCTTTTCTTTTGAAACACTTTATGGTGTTGAAACTTTTGAAACATGCAAGTATTTTATTTTATAATTCAGCATATTTATTATCAAAAAATATTATCACTGGCCATATATCAAAGCTGAAATAATAATGAGTAAATTTGGTAGGACCACATAAATATCAGTATCTGAGGCCATCATTGCTCCCACTCTTACATCATAGTTTTGGGGTTTATACCAAAATGTTTAGAATATTCTTGTTAAGCTGTTAGGATAACTTAGAACAATTTCATTAGAGCATCTATGTTTTGTTTGATTCTGTGTTCAAATTTTCTGGCTCTTTGTTGTTGCTGACGTTTTGTTGTCTGCATTGAAGTTTCAACTATCAACCAAACTCACTTTTTTCAACAATTGCTTAATTTGAAAACACTTTTTTTCGTACAAGTTATTATTTTGGGAAGAGTGTCGTTAAAGAAATTCAATATTAATAAATTATTAACAAATTTATATAAAAAAAAAAAAAATAAGAAGTCACTCTCAATTGAACCTTAACTGCATAACTTTTGGTTCTGACATCTACTATATTGGACTAAGAAAACATTTGAAAGATCATTTTGATAGAGTTTGAAGTTCAATGGTTTAAAAAAACAAAATATTTTATTTTATTTAAACAAATTGGCTCTGGCCAAAAGTGTGTTTAATTAAATAGGTGTTTGTTTAATTAAATGTATATTTACTAATATATAAACTTAATGCCATATAATATCTCTGTGTTGGTTTCATATTTTCTAGAGTATACATAATAATTTTCATATTTTCTCCGCGATTTTTAATGTGAATATATTTGTTTGACCATATGATTTTACATTTCAAATATTTACTTTGTCATGAACATTATACACGGAAACATTACTTCCATTTACATATTTGGTTTATATTTAATAATTTTAGGAAAATAATTCACTTAATTAAAAGTTAGAAAACAATAATAAATTCAAAAAATAAAGTTAAGTTAAGAGAGATTATTATTGTAAAAAATAAATTTTCTATTTCTTTGAAAGTGTAAGATGCCCACATACAAACTAATAACAATAGAAGCATTTTATAAATTAACTTATAAAAATATCAATAATTTAATGTTAAGATTTTAAGTATAAATTCGAGACTCATAAAGTAATGAACAAAACAAATCGTATATAAAAATAAATAAACCTACAGACTCATTATTTTTGTTAAGTTTTGGATTTCAGATAAGTGTGAATAATTAATCGTTTCAAAATTAGTGTATTGTATTGTATAAAAGAAGTGAAATTAATTATATGCAACAGAATTAATTAACACTCCTAATACACATAAACTTATGCTTACTCTAAAACGTTATTTCTATCAAAGGTATCTTTGTTAAAAGAATTATTTTTGAAAAACTTGGGGTCGAGAATAACAACTTCTTACATATTTTGTAATTTTCTTTCGAGCACACCATAAATATATTTGATGGAAAAAAATAATTTTTTTTAAATTATAACATTTTAATGTTATCCAAATTTATAAAGAAAAAAACTTTTAGATAACAAATAAGGGGGGTAGTTTTTCAAAATACGTAATGTTGAACAATGTCAAAGTTGTTACAATTAGAAACTGAATGTCTTAGACCAATCCTATTGAATAAAGAGTCGAGTAGTTGTCACAGATAATAAATTACTATAAAAAATAAATAAATATAATAGAAGTTTACTTGGGAATGAGAATCCATGGTTTAAGTTAACACGTAAATAAGATAGTATTTAACAAAATAAAGCAATTATAGAATTGAGAGAATAAATTGAAGTAGGTCTATTTTTTATCCTTAAAAGGACATATAAGTGAATTAAAGAAAAATGATGCACATGAATAAGAATGAATCAAGGATTTTTTAGCCTATAACAAAATTAAGAATAATGTTTTTTTTTTTCTTTTATTACTAAAACAATTTATTCTCTAAAAGCCAAGTTAATATTCTGGTTTGAAAAATGTTTTGATCATAAGTTAATTAATATAATTTGTTAAGATAATCACATTCGATCTATATATTATTATATTTTTTTCAAGTTTCAACTCCGTTTTATAACGATTTTGTTTTTAAAAATTGTCTTGGTGAATTAAAGGACGTAAGCATATATTAATTATTGACATCAATTTTTAAGTGATGATGACACTTTTAGATGTAGTAGAACATAAATCAAACATATTTTACAATGATAATTTTAAAATTATGTAAATTAAACATTTTTTATATAACTTATTTTTAATTTTCTGAAAAAATAAAAATACAATAAAAATAAAAAGTATATTTATTTGAGTTCTTAGAAAAAAGTTAATCTATTTTTTATTTTAATATAATAATTAAATTTATTTAAATTTTACACTTATTATAAAATATCTATATTATACAACATAGAGTGAGTTTTCAACAGTTCTAGATTGCTTATTGTAATTTAATAAATATCTAGTGTTCCACAATGCATAATTTAAAAAATTATTTTGAATTTTGAATTTTGCAATATAGATAATGTTAAGAGGAATATTACCATTATGAAATATTTAAAAAATTCATAAATAATGTTTCGAAATCAATTTTAGTACATTTTAAATAAAGAGCATTATGAATATTATTTTTCTTTATCTTTTATAAATAACTTCAGTGTTTAGAAATGCAATTTTGTCCATATTGAAACAACATTATAAAACAATTTACGCAAAAGATGTTAGAAGAAAACTTAATACCAAAAATGATAATATTAATCCATTTTGGTAATAAATTTTATTGTAACATATGTTACATAAATTCTTTTACTATTTATCATAGTATCACACAAATCTTTTTGGACATTTATATTAAATAAAAAATTCCTTTAACGTGGATGCTATAGACATGGAAGATAGTTGGCCACATAAAAATTTGAGTTCGTGGAACTCAAATTAAAATTCTATTTTTTATTGATGAAAATCTTATTAAAGAAAAACTAGATTATCTATGAAGCCCAAATGGAAGTGATACCTATATTCAAATTATGGAGTGTAGAAAGTAAATTGTGGGCTGCAGAAAGCAATAGCTTTCGGCCATTTCCTTCTACACCCTGTAGTTTTCATATGCATTCCCATAAACTTTGAAATTTCAAAATTGTCCCTGTCTCATTGAATGACAATAGAAGGGGATTGGTCGTTTTGTTGTATTGTTGTGGCTTCTTTAAGTGTTTTTTACACATTTCATATTTGTGGTGGTGATACTTGAACTGTACATGAAAATTATGGGCGTACATAAAGAAATGGACTGTCCTTTGTAACTTTAACCGAAGTGCGTTTGGTTGGGCATTTGGGCTAACCCAATGATAATTGGACGAAGTCTTCTTTCTTGTACCTCCATTCTTTCTTCTGCACCTCCATATTTTTAAAAATATTGAAAATATTTTTTCTAGATTATATATTCTGAGATATAAGTTTTGTATTTTAGATTTTATAGAATGTAATTTTTTTATATTTTGTATTGAACAATTCCGAATACATTTTTTTTATTTGAATTGTACAATAATATAACTTTTATATTCTAAATTTATGGTACAAAATGCAATTATATTTTGAATTATATAATTAGAAATATAATTTATTTTTTATATTTCAAATCATAAAATTCAAAATATATACTTTTTTATATTTTGAATTACACATTTTATAATACAAAAAATTATATTCTGGTACAAGCTGAAATATATATATATTTTTTTCATTCTAAGATTGAAAATATTGTATTCATACTAAGAAGTGAGGGGTATAAGATTTATTTAATTTTTTTATTATAGGCATATTGGTCAATACACTGAATCTATGGAGGTGCAGGAGAAAATATACGGAGGTGTAGGAAGAATGGATCTGATAATTGATGTGAGGATGGCCCAAGTTATTTGCAAAGAAGGATTAAGCTTCACCCAGTACCAGAAACAAAGTAAATGGATTTCATAATATCAATTAACATTATTTGCTCTCTAACTGCGACTCTTAAAATATTTATAAATTATATTTTGTTATTGTTGTTCTTTATTGAAGTGAGAAGTTTAATTTCGATTAATGGAAAGGTTAGTATCTTCATCATAGTTAATTACCATTAATATATAATGTTTTATTTTCATTTTGACCATATAAAAAAGTTCATTTCTACTTATTTATAAATTAACAATTCTAAGAATTTTTAATTATTAAAACTATTTTCTATCTTTTATATGTATCACTTGGCACTTCTCTACTCCAATTTCCAACAATTTGTGTTAAGAAGCTAAAGTTTTCCAACCAATCAATCATACAAGCACTTTATGTTCAACAAAAAGTATGACATTTCTTGTGCTATTGTTTTAGTGGAAAATATATAGATTCTTACAATTTTCAGCTTCAATAACCAAAAGGAATTTAAGTCGTTTAACCTAATTTACAAATTCTCATACAAAGTCTATTGGTCAAAAGCTATCACAATGTTTGGTCACATACCATTTGACAAACTACGAACCCTATTTTTTTTTTATTTTTTTTTTTGTCTTGACCATTATACAAGTTGAATTGTGAGCACACAAAAAATTTGAAAATCAAAGGAATTTTAGAAAATTTGAACGCGTTTTGACTAATCTCAGTGTTTGTGCTCCCCGCATAAAACTTTTTTTCCCTATTTTGAATTATTGATATGAATTATTAACACTTAATTAATATTTTTTTGAAGTACATTTGTATTTTATTTTTAGTTTCTAAACATGTTTATTTGGGTGTTTTGTGCATTAACACGTTGATACATAAAATGAAGAGTTGTATGCGATTGACTTGGAAAATTTCCGCGTAAGGAGAAAGTGATTGGGTTGGTGAGGCAGTTCAAGACACTTCACAGTTCACACTAAGTTACATATCACTTCACTTTTCTTTGATTTTCGTTTTTCTCTCAAGACGGTAGTTACTTGAAAGGTTCATATAGCAATGATGAACATTTTGAAGTCATCAAGTTTTGTGATTTGGAAAATGACCAAAACGTGGAATCGAAATTCAAAGTAGTGACACTAATTAATACATACTTTATATTGAGGTTAGAAGATTTTTTATTAACGTTTATGGGACAATATTTTTAAATTAAGCAATTTAAAATAAAAAATAAAATTTGTATCATGCATTAATATATTTTCATTCCTGACTTAATAATTATCTATAAATTAAGGTGTTTTTGGCTCAGACTTACTTGTAGACGATAAATTGAATATTACTTAGTTAAATAAGATAAGAATCTGATTAAAAAAAAATGACAATATATTTAACTTAGACATATTTAACTTAAACATTATGTTTGTGAGGTTTTTTTTTATATTGTTCAACTTTTTTATTTTTACTCAATATGAAACTTAAACTTATATTTGAATTCTTAATACTAAGATTACTAATAACAAAATTCATATATTTAAATTTTATAAAAAATATAAAAGAAATTTATGTAACACGTTATAAATAAATGAATAGATAATATTACATACTTTACTTTGAGAAGTCATCTGAAGTTTATAATAAAAAATGATATCTGATTGATATCTGAAGAGGAAAATAAAACACAAAGTTCTAAAGCTGTGGTCTTTTCTTTGAAATTATTCCTTCTCTGGTTGGTATTCTCCCATTCACTATCCCAACGGCTGAAAACTGTCATATGTTGATGATAGTTGAGTCAAGGTCCGTAACGTAGAAACTGCTTCCAAAATTAAGTGAATAATTTGGTTTATCTTATTATAATTTTGGAATGTGATAGAACTATGCACTAATTAATTTAAGTCCTGACCAACAACCATGATGTAAGGATATGATGTCAACTTCCACTACCATCCAACATTTTAGCTTTTCACATTAATATAACCTTAACTACATTTCAAACACTAAATGTTAATTATACCAACCAATACCTATTTTATTTTACACTATTTGGACTTTTAGTAAAATTAATTGTAAAAAAAAAAAAACATATTTTATCTAAGTTTCATTGAAATTTTAACTAACTTATTTGTTCACAACAAGTGGCAATTTTTGTTTAGTACTTTTCATATTTCACTTTCTCGTTCCGACAAAGCATTGTCACTCCAATTCAAAGTTATGAGGAGACCATCGATGATAAATAGGTTTAATGATACTATTTTTTTACATGAAGGTTAATACTATTTGTTGATCTATTGGCACCTATCAAGTCGAAGAATTTCAAAGTGAATCAAGAGACTTAGTAAGATTTAATACCATGTATGAGGAGAAATTGTCTATGGTAGATAATGTTGCATCAGATTTTTTTAGAGTATTTTGAGTGTTGCTTGTACTCAATGCCAAATATAATATTATAAAAATGGATTTAATAAGATTCATCAGAGAATAAAAAAATATTGATGTTTTATGGCTATGACCCAACTAGATTGAAACCTAAGTGTATGTAGGAACACAAAAAGGAAAAAAAAAGAAGCATGAAAGATGGAGGATCACTTGTTTGAAGACATAATAATTGTTGAGAAAATACGTTATAAACACAAAAAATGAAAAAATAAAGTACATAACTGGATAATTTGTCTATGTTTATCGTTTAAGCAGCTGTATTTTATTATTAAACAATTAAAATTAGAGTTATTATTAGATATGATTATATAAATAATCTTAAACACAGGATAATTATTAAAATATTTTTCACATTTGTCCTTTCATTCGGTATTATTAACTATACCTAACAATAATATTTTCAGAAATTATACTTCCAAAATGTAACAATGAGGATATTTTAAGAAAACATATTTGATTAAATAAAATTTATCTAACATCTCATAAAAATAAAGTAAAGAGAAATATATTTTCTTTTAATTTACAATATTCTTATTATTTATCTTAATACATTGACACACTATCTCACTATTTTTGTAATATTTTTGTTGAACACTCTTTAATTAAAATTAAAGTAAAGTAAATACATTTAAATGACATTATATATAATAATTATAATTAAGAAGATACATAATCCTATTTAGATATATTTGAATCTCCTCTATCCATTTATACAAGTAAGAGTTCAATACTATGAGTGTAAATAAATAAACACTCTAAGATAAAAAAGGTAATTATACTATACGGTCAGGACTCTACCTTTAGCCTGAATAGTTTGTCGGTCATCATAAGCCGACAAATATTTGGCCTCATAAAGATCCAGTCACTCAACCATCATTACTTATTCTAAAAGGGCGTGTCACCCTTCTGACAAATGAAGTGTGCTTTACTCAACCTTCCTAACAAAAGCAAAGAACTAATTATTACGTATCAAAGTAACTATCATTATAAATAACAAAATTACATAAAAAAGATATATTTATCTAATTCAAAAAACTTCAATCTCTGATATTTGATAATTGACTTTCACATCAGAATATTTTTTACCAGTATTCATTGTTCTATTGGTAGACCCAAGAAAAAAAAAAAAATGGAAGTCAGAATTCAAAAAGAATTGTTATAATTTCAAGTCCCATAATAACAATAATAAATATTTAACTATTGTTATACATTATTTTTTTTTATTCTAACTTATAACTAACTTAAACATCAAAATGTAGTAACATGACTGACACGTTAGAGCTGAAAATTGAAGATCGAAATCAAAAGTTAAAGAATGAGAATAAAAAATTAAAGACCAAAAATAGTAAGCATAAAGAATTATCTGATTCTACATGAATTCTTATAAAGTGGATTAACATCTTCCAATAAAATATACCTAAAAAAGTATTTTCCATTTCCTTTTAATAAATATGTAAATGAATATTCTTATCATTGCATTCTAAGAAATGGAGAATAACTTAAACCAAACGTTTCTTTGTGATTTAAAAAAGAGAGAGGAATGATTCAAACACTAAAATTCTAGATGAGAGGTATACTGGTGTGTGTGACTTGAGGGTTAGCTTTAATTAGCTCAACAAAGATATGTGCTAATTCTAGTAATTAATCTGTGGAAGATTAGATTGAAAAGTGGTGATAATCATTACGTGGTTGAAGAAGAAATGTTTGAAGTTTTTTTAGTCGAGGCAACACAATCACCTCCACTAAGACTATGTTCTACCCTTTAATTGCGGACAACTATTTTGAACAAACCAACAATACCTTACACACTTCACGAAACAACACTGCTTCTTCTTCGTTTTCGATTTCTAGAAATCTCAGTGTTTGTGTGTGTAATTTCAAATATTTGGAATTCAATAATTTCGGCTTAAGAATGCATATGAATATTTATGAATATGAATGATGTGCTTGGTGACTCTTTGAAGAAGAAAACGTTTAGGGATGATTGTGCGCGTGGACTGAGTTCTATGGGCTATGTTCTAACAGTGACAAGTCTTCCATAAACATTATTTCTACCATTTTATATTCATACATCCTTTTATTGGTTGGATTCATTGTGTCTATACTCGTAGATTTCACGTCAATAAATTATAAACAAACATAAAAAATTATGACATTATTTTCATAGATTTGTTACTCTTCTCACTTGCATGTTATATGTAAGAGAAATTATATTAAGAAAAGAGTAAGAACAAATGTATAGAAGTTTTCGTTTCACTCATCAAATTTTGTAGATAAAATATACTATTAGAAAAAGAGATGTACAAACCCGATATTTTTGGATTGGATTTTTTTTTGCTTCAAAATACATATATGATTAACTGTATTTGGAATTTCCTACTACTTTATTTGATTTTTTTAAGTTTATTCAAATTTATTGTATTTTTCCATGTAGAATTAGGGTATAACTTTTTTAACATTATAATTGAAAATAAACATTTTTTTTTGTAATTTTTAAAATTGTGCTCTTTCTTTTATTATTCTAATATTTTAGGATTGCCATTCTTTATATATATATATATATATATATATATATATATATATATATATATATATATTTTTTTTTTTTTTTTTTTTTTTTTTTCGCTACACATAATTTATAGAGTGTCTATATATTCATAATTAAAGATATATA
>Ga0099825_1007973_pt1 | contig 12709 bp, 6 predicted proteins | sample SiratroredBW_FD_76838 | JGI IMG/M metagenome (GOLD analysis project Ga0099825, IMG submission 76838) | Root nodule microbial communities of legume samples collected from California, USA - Siratro red BW | ecosystem: Host-associated > Plants > Roots > Nodule | place: USA: California | collected...
AACATTAGGGCTTCCTTGTAACAGAATTTAAGTGGATTTTAGCCCAAGCTATCTTCCTAGCTCAAGCGAAAAGTCACTTAGCCTCTTTTCCTTCAATTCTGCGTCATTCTCTTTCTTCAGTCAATTTTGAACTACTTCTCCACAAAATCCGCTCTTTGCAAAACAAAACTAATCAAATACGAAATAACTGAAAAAATCTTAAATTAAAACAAATTCTGTTAAATAAAATATTAAATTAAAATAGAATCATTAACAAAATCCTAAAAATATTCCTTATAACTAACTGCTATCAAAGATAGATTCAAAAAAGTGATGTGCAAAGGTCCAAGGTTTGACACAAAGAGATTTACACAAAAGGAAAACATTAACTATATAGATCTTCTTTCTCTAGTTTCTCCTAAAGACTTTTTGAAAATTATAAAGATATTGATGGTCCATTTCAATCTTGAGTTACATAAATTGATTACATTGATGAGATAATTTATATGATATTATTCAATAACTCTATTTCAAAAGATTAAAATGATTTGGTTTCAAACTCAATAAATTCACTTATGGGCTTAAGCAAGCATCTCTACCTGTTTTAAGTTTCATTATATGATCCTCTTGTGTAATCTTGAGTTGAATTTAGTCAATGATTATATATTCCATGAGTTTGATGGCACAAATATATTTTTCTAGTTTGTATGTTGATAATTTTTTCTTGCTCGTAACAAAAAAAATTATTTTATAAAATCAAAGAATTTTAAATTAAGAATTTTGAGATAAAGAATTTTGGTGATGTATCTTTTGTATGATACTCGTTTCAAAGGTACTATCGAATTATCCAAAAAAAATTATATATAAAATATTTTAAAAATATATGAAATGCAATATTATAAACTAGGATAATATCTTATGAATACGGAAGATAAGTTTAATTTCGTTCAATGTGTTTAAAAAAAAATACAAAACAATTCTTTATGCATGAACAATATTGACTCAATTTTATATTTAAATATTTGAGAAATCCAAAATTATATCATTAGAAGGTAATTAAATGTCTCATGGGATTTTTACATAAAGAAAGAAAAAAAAAATACTATATGTTTGTATATGAGAGGTAAATCAGTCTACTTGAGTTCTTCGAATATACTAACTTTAATTTTCTTAAATTCTGTATACATGTTTTTCAATATATTATTTCATGTATATGATGTACGACAGCAAAAGAAAAAAAAAAAGACTATGAATTTTAATTAAAAATATAAAAATTTATGATATATTTAAAATTTAATTAAACCTAAAATAATTCACAAAATCACTACCATTTTTTTTCTTACTCAGCGGGTAAATTATTTTATTAGGTTATAATGCTATCCGAATATGAAACTTTTAAGAGGCCAACCCGACCCAATAAAAAATGGATGTCCAACACCATCTAGATAACAAGATAAACCTCTGACTCTCTCACTGCAAAATCAAACCCTCAATTTGTCGTTCGGTTATAACATTTCTCTTCACTCTCACATATCACACACCACAACAACAATGGCTTCTCTTCACTCTTCTCTTCTCTCGCCTCCAAATCTCCTTTCCCTCACTACCCCTTCAAGTTCCTCTACATACATTCTCTTGAACCTGAGACCCTCCACCACCCACTTGCGACCCCTTTTCACCACACAGCGCCGTCTTGGGAGACCCTTCGCGGTGGCTGAGCAGGCCACGGTGACGGAGGCAGCGAGGAGGCTCTATGTCGGCAACATTCCTCGCACCGTCAACAACGATGAGCTCGCCACAATAGTTCAAGAACATGGCGCTGTTGAGAAAGCTGAGGTTTTTAAATTTTCACCCTTTCACCATTTTTAAAGTTCTCGATTTCCTAGGTTATGAGTTAAAGCTTTTTCTGTTTGGGATTGCGTCGAATTAAGAAGATGGTGGGACAAACTTCTCATAATGAATTCTTACAAAGAAAAACATGAAAAAAAGGCATTTACTTCTGCAGTTAAAATTAGGTTATGTAAGTCTTCTTTATATTAGATTATGCCCGAGTTTAAAAAATTGAAGAAGTTATAGGAGAAACTTGCTATTTTTTATAATTTTCTCTGCTAGAAGTCTTTATAGGAATTATCCTCAAGTTCTATGGAGGAACCTAGTGGATGTGGTTTGCCGAGAGGAACTGAGTAAATTCACTTGTGTCCAATAAATTTATAGGAATACTTCAATATGGAAGTAAACACACTAACTGTTATGGAAAAAGTGCATTTGGTTTTGCTTATTAAATGAATTTAGAAATGGGGTGTTTTATTTTTTTCTGTTTTGTTATTATTTGGTATTTGAAGGAATGATATGTTTTACACTAAAGAATTTGTATCAACTTATAGAATTTTTGATAAAACATGATATGTGTATATAAAAAACATCCCAGCTGGGGATTCAACGATGTAAAGCCTAAGGTGAGTTTGAGAGTTGGAGTTTGAAAACCCCCTCTGATAAGGATAGTGGAAAGGCATTATCCTTTGTAAGATGACGAAAATAAGAGCAAGTATGTTATATAGTGGCACCCTGCACCCGATTGAAAAGTAAACTGAAGTTAGAGTACAATAGCAGTTGAAGAGTAAAACTTATTAAAAAGTAATAAATGTGTACACTAAAAATTGGTATCACCTTTTATGTATTGTTATAGATTCTCTAATTTTATAAATTTCAAGATAAAAGAAAAAGTGATGGATTAATATAAACTTAGTCTTTTAAGTTTTGTTTATTTTTGTAAATATTATTTATACAAGGGAATATTAATGTGCTTTTGGAAAAACCAAAATAATAAATTAAAGGGAAAATTTTTTCTTTCTAAAAATGACACTTCACGCACTAATTTTTAGAATATTTTTATGAATTTTTCCACTCTACATCCAATTTCTTGCTGGTGCAAAATGTTGGGAAAATTGGAGTCGTTGCTTTTTTAAATGAATGCAAAGCATGGGCTTTTCTTGTTGAGTTTTCTTTAAATTAACACTGTATATGTGTGCAGTATGAACCCTGCTTCTGTAGAAATTTAAGGAAGTTTTGCTGCATTAAGAATACTGTTATCCCTTTGTTTGTAATGCAAGTTGCATGAGGAGGAAGATTAAATGTAACCAAAACTGTGCATGTCCTGCTTTCCTTATAGTTAATTGTTACATTAATACGGAAATAGCATTTTTTTTTTTATTATATAAGAATTATTATGTATAACCATGAGTAAACTCCTTAATTTTTCAAGAATAACATAAAATGTAAAAGAGCTGTTGTAAGTAGTATTAGACTACTAGTAACTCACTCTGAATTAAAATGTTGGAACGTCACTCAAACTTCTTTTGTATGCTAAACTGCTCACTGGAATGATTGTAGATGTATTGACATGAACTGAAAATATACTAAATACTATAGTATATTGATTAGTACATTTTATATATCCTAAAGCAGGTGACAACTTTATTTGTATGGTCTGTCAGAATATATGGGAATCCTTCATCTGTGTACCAAATAATATAGTATGATTACGGGTACTGTTAACATTTCTTAATGCATGGCTCATAGGTTATGTATGATAAATACTCTGGAAGGAGCCGTCGATTTGCATTTGTTACAATGAAAACTGTTGAGGATGCAAATGCTGTGATTGAGAAACTTAACGGCACTGTAAGTTTCACTGCAGAATTTGTTAGAACCTTTAGAAAGATTGTGAATGTTCATTCAGCCGTTTAGACTATATATCTCTTTAAGGACTTACGAAATTCATGTTTTCTATGACAGGAAATTGGAGGGCGTGAGATCAAAGTAAATGTTACCGAAAAACCTTTATCAACATCAGATTTGCCTTTATCCCAAGCTGAGGAATCTCAATTTATTGACAGTCCCCACAAGGTGTATGTGGGAAATCTAGCCAAGACAGTAACAACTGATACTCTTAAAAAGTTTTTTTCTGAGAAGGGAAAAGTTCTGAGTGCCAAGGTTTCAAGGGTCCCTGGTACCTCAAAATCCAGTGGGTATGGTTTTGTTACTTTTTCATCAGAAGAGGATGTAGAAGCTGCAATCTCGTCTTTCAACAATTCTGTAAGTTGTTTACTTCTCTTTTTTATTTGGAAGCTTAGTTATCCGAATATACTTCAAGTACATGTCACCTTAAATAGCACCTAGAGGATGCATTCCCATGTTAGACCCCCAATTTTGGAAAACATACAATTTTGGAATATGGAGATCATTGGACCACTTGTGCCAATCTTGGGATCCACTTTTGATGTATAGTTAGTTATGAATCTGACAGTTACGACAGATCCTATCAATTTTAGTATTTGACTGGTATAAAAAGGGGAGAGAGAAAAAGGTGTTAACAGAAAATAGAAGAAAACATGATAGATTAGCGTAGAATTAATGTCCTATTCTTTTATTAATTTAAAAATATAAAATCTATCTTCCCTTCGCTTTCCTAAAATTCCACACCCAAACTTAACTCTTAGGGGAGGGAGAGCTAGGAGTCTTTGAAGTTTCTAGGCTAGAAAGATCTATTGCACTCTGCTGGTCATCTTCTTTGTATTTTAGTTCCTGTGAACTTTGATTGAAGAAAGAATCTAGTTGAGTAAAAGTTCCATTTTTTCATTCCAGCTTTGTTCTATCTTTTCTATAATCTGAAGTAGTTCTTACCAATCTTTTTTCCAATCATGCTTTGTTATACATGTTGTATACAATCTGCTAAGTGAATCTAACATAATCTCATATTTTAATTCATTACCAATCTAAGTTCAACCCAAGATGACAGTTAATTTGCATCAACTTTTTTTTAATATATAAGTAATAAATGGAATGTTTCTTGGCACAACCACAATAGCCTGCGTATTACCTAGTAAGTGTAGCTCAATTGGAAACACATGCTGAATTGTGAGGGAAGACTAGAGTTGATCCCCACATAATACATCCTTGGAGAGGGGTGAAGAGCTCTACTAATTTCTGACCTGTGAAGAGCTCTTCAGAACTTGTGAAGATACATCAGGGTCTCACAGGAAAATCGAAGGCCCCCTAATTATGGTGATTTATAAAGTGAAATAGCGTGCTTAATTTCCAATTTGTAGTTTACTTATAAACATAGAAGTGCACATCCATATTACCAAAAAAATGATGTAATAGCTGGTCTCGTCTCATCTCATCTATCTTCCTTTTTGGTGATGCTTATCCATGTTTTGACTTTTAATGATGTTTTGATATGGTTTTGTAATAGGACTGAATGCTGTAGATTGAAAATGAGATTTTAAACTAGCAATTAGTTTAGTTCTAAATCTTACACTGAAAGTGATTTATTATTTGTCTGATGGCTTGTTGAATGCAGTCATTAGAAGGTCAAAAAATCCGAGTGAACAAGGCATAGAGAATTAGCAATGTTGCTGAGCATATGTTTGACTATGTACTGCCGGAACAAAGTACACTTTGGGTGAGGCTGAAACCACTAACAAATTTCCTTGTCTCTTTGTATAGCATATAATCATTTTCAGTTGACAAGGTTCTACGAAAAAATAGTGGTTATTGTTTCTATGGCAGACATTGCACCTTGCTATTTCTTCATCATTATGTTGTTGCTACCTTCTACTCTGCTCTGGTGATGTGGTGATGTAACACTTGTTTATATGCATGTATTCAATTCCATTTTTGCCTGAATTTGAGTTATCATGAAAATTAATTTTTTTTACATTTTATTATAAGGAAAAGTAAATTTAGTTTATTATTTACGATACAAAAATTATCACTAATAAAATTATATTATTTTATTTTATAAATTATGATAAAAACAAATATTACAAAAGTTTAGTAGCAATCAACAACTTGAGGACCTTTAAACTACACATAGAAGCGGATTTATACAAGAAAAATTGCATTATCGGTCGTACAACTCACAGTATATTTATAAATATAAATTTTTTACTATTTGTGAAACCCGTGAAAAGATAAAAAATTAAATTCGAGTTACCATTAACAAAAGTTATTTTTGTTAAAATGAGAATGTGTCTATCTTATAAAAATAATGTGCCATTAACTTGGTTTTGATATCTCCATTCAAATCAACAATTTAATCCGCCAACTGTATACAAATTGAATTAGAGATAAATAATACTTTAACATCTCAAACTAAATTATGTTGAATTTATTATTTAAAAATATTATTTTTCTTTTGAATTAAGAGTAATCCAATGTAGTATAAAATATTCACTAAGCTCAGCAAAATTTTAAAAATACCAATTTCAAGATCAACTCCAAAAACAGCAAAAGCTTATCTTTGCTCTTTAAATCAAGTGCCTCCCTCCACCAACTTTGGTGTAGTTAAAATCGTCTACAGTTATATTAAAACATGAAAAATAACTTATTTCAAATGCACAAGTAATTCATCGATTTAGAGTTAGAGGATTACAACCAACTATGATAAAAAGAACAGACTAATCGCTTTTTCACCTAAAATTTACATCCAGCACAAAGGCAGTTGGGGATACAAACTGGCAGCAGAGATGTTCAATGGTAGAATAATGTGAGTGGACATAAATCCACGATAGCACCATGGGTGGACACATACATACTAGATAATGTATCAATCGATAATAATTTATAAAACAACTAGAACCAAAACAAAACTTTTAGAAAAAAAACTTTAATAATAAAGTTCTCATACAACGAAGAAAATACAGTGCAACTATTAACGAAGAAAAAGCTCGACAAAACAGAATGAGGAAAATAATTTAGGCACTCTAGAAGACAAGTTCATGGGGCTTCATTCCTGCCTTCAAAGAAAACCTTGCACCCAAGTAAGTCTTCAGGTCTGCAACACTCTCAATTGCCTTTAACAAAGCAGTATCCACGGTATTCTGGTCATCTTTCTTCACTTGGGGAAGCACATTTTTCTCCTACAATGGAAAAATTATAATATAGATCAGTATCACATATGCAGATCAAAATAACAAGGGACTCGTTAAAATTTAATTGTTAACCAACCTCCTTCTCTTCCTCAAAGAATTCACCTTCTCCCTTTGTCTTCTTCTTCTTTGCATCCTTGGCAAAGTACTTGTCATCAAATTTATCAACATTAACACCAGAGATGTCAACTTTTGTGGATGTACCAATGACATATGATTGGTTCACCCTTCTTAAAGGAACACCGTTGATCTTAAAGGGACCTAAAAGACGCATAGACATTAATTAAGATCACATTTCAACTAAGGTACAAATCACATGGCAAGGACCAATAATTGAGGGGAAGCATAAACTATAACCAAAATATTATGCTTTACAAAACAGAACTAAGTATGTTAAAGAGTAGACAACAGCAAAAGGAGCCTTGTCAATCAATTATGTTTCAGAAGTGAGAAAATAGAACAAGCAGATTAACTCATTGAAGTACAATAACCATAACAGAATAAATAACTGATTACCAACAAATGTCATCATGTAAGTAGTTGGTTGAACATAAGTTAATCTCATCACAAACACCACACACCTGTCACAAGAAGCAATCCAGATGGAAGCTGCTTCAGGAAAACAACCCTCTTTCCCTTAAACCTCCCAGCAAGCAGGATCAACACTGTTCCTGGAGTAACGCTAGCTCTGAAAAGGAAACACACCAAACATAAACAAAATGCACCATTAAAACTCTTACAATAAATTGACAAAACAAGTTACTAAAATTAAAATCCACATAATGGGATTTCTTTTTCTAATGGAAAACGGTTGATTTCATCATTTGACAAAAAAACACAATTAATTTTTCCATACATTCCACATACGAGACCACTAAATCACAAGAGATATATTTTTCTTTTAACATTGAGAGCCACAGAGCAATTAAAAGCTCATCATTGCTAACAAATCAAAACACTAAAACACACACAGACACAATAGGTTCCCAAGACTAAAAACCCTTACTTTGCTCCACATTTTCTAACAATAAAATCAGCAAAACATAAAATCCATCATACCAGACAAATCAAAGCCTGAAACACAAGAGTGAGGAAGAAAGTACCTGAGTTTGGCGGGCTTGGGCTTGTGCTTGTTGACGAGGGGCTTTCTGACATCGTCGGCGGGGTAAAACTTGGGAGGCTTCAGGGCCGGGGCGTCGGGCTTGGGCTTGGGGTCGTGGCGAGGGAAAGCACCGCCGTTTTTGGCCTTGATGGCCCAGATGCCCCTCTTGTGGTACATCTGCGACCTCGAGTACTTGCCAATACCCCTGATGAGTTCAGGGTTCCTCGACGTGCTTCTCAGCTTCTTCGGCGCCATTGCTTCTCCCCCTTTCCTTCTTCTGCTCACTCTCCTCCTGCAAAACCCTAACTGTTATATATGCCCCTCAAACGCTCCGTTTCTCTCTTAATGGGCCGGTCTAGTCTTTCTAAACTTACCTACTACGCTTTGGGCTTTTGTTTGTCTTTTTACTCTAATAGGTTAGGTTCTGGTTAGTTCTCTATTAATCTTTACTACCAGAAACGTTCACATAAAGATAATTTTATTATTATATGAATAATTAATAATAATTTAAAATATAGATACATGTATAATTTATTAAAAATGTTATTCAGAAATTATGTAATCATGTTTTGTCAAAAAAGTTATTTAATTATATAGAAACAAAGAAAAGTTATTTATTTATTTATTTTATTAATTGAACAAATAACTTATTTTTTATTTATTATAGAGTAAAATTATTCAATTAAAAGATGACATCAAAAGAGGTTATTCAAAAATGTATTTTCTTTTTATGACATTACAGATAATTTCTGTAATTTATAAATTATTTTAATTTTTTAAATATTATTTTTATGCATGGTTTGAATATGGATCACAAATATTTTTTTGAATGGATTCGCTTATTATTTTTTTATCAAGTAGATTAAGCTTTTACATTATTTTTTAATGGATCTAAATGAGTTTATGGGGTTTTCTATCAGATCCACTATACTTTAAATTGGATTTTTTTTTAATTTGAAATTATTTTTAAGTTTTAAATTTTAAATTGAAAATATTTTCAAAATTTTAAATTTTCGATTTGACATAAGAATTTGACATAAAAATTAATAATTAGCATGTAATATCATCATTGAGAATAAACATTTTAAATTGAACTCGTTTTTTAAATTTAAATCACAACTTTCACTTTTATGGTTGATTGAGAAAATGAATTTGAAATGAAAATGTGTGAAAGTAAATTGATTTAGGATTTAGGGTTTAGTAGAAATGGAGTGTCGCTGATAGGAATATCCATATCCTCACCAAAGCACTTCATTTGATTTAATGTTTAGTTCTCTAAGCAACAGAAATACCAAGCAAATGTTGTTAATATCAACATTAAACTAACAATGGGAAGCGACAAACTTTGGGTGTGTTAGTTAAACAATTTCCAAGTAGCCGTAAAAAACTAATTACTAAACAAAGCAAATGTCATTCCGTCAGAAGACATAAAATTGATGAATGGAAGTGAAGATCATAATTACAGATAATTCAAGTCTCAACATTGTAAATAATATAATAAGGGTCTTCCTAACAGGTCTCCCAAAAATGTTGAGGTGGTGGTTTTTGCATATTACTAGTATCGTTGCTTTTTAGCAGGATGGGACTTTTTAGAATGATAATTAGAAGTTCTTGTAGCTCAAAGATATTTAGTAGGTCACGAATTTAAAATGGTTCCCTAAAAAATGCAGTAGTTCTTAGGTCATGTCATACATAAAAACACTTTATTTTCCTAACCATAAAAACAAATATATAAAAAGAAAGAAAGGATCTATATATATCACATTGAGGATTGGAGCCTCTTTAAGGGAAGTAACACCCACTTAACTCAAGATGGGGAGCAAAAATACTTGGACAGAGGAAGAATACATAATTTGTAATGTATTGTGCCACTGAAAGCAAAATGCTTCTTAATCTACCTAATCAATACAACAAGAGAGATGAAAAGAAAATAAAAAATCATCTTAGGATATCCTTGACAATGATCAACTCTGCATTTTATTGTCAGTGTTTGAGGGCGGCATGACAACTAACAGTTGGTCGTTAATATGTTTGAAAATATTATCCTTATTGTAATTTTAACAAACAATATTTTAAGATAAGTTTCAAATATGAAAATGTCATTCTGTCAGACGACACAATACTGAAGAATGAAAGACAATAACATAATTACAGACAATTTAAATCTCAACATTGTAAATAATATAATAAGGGTCTTCCTAACAGGTCTCCCAAAAATACTGGTTAAGAGTTAAAAAATAAAGTTTTTATTGAAATTTATTATGTGATTGCATTTAGAATCAGTGCCGTAAGGTATTATTGATTAGCATTTGTTGCAGTATTATTAATGTCCATGATAATAAAAGTTCTTGTGACTCCGAGATATTAGTAGGTCGCGGAGTTAAAATGGTTCCCTAATAAATACAACAAAACACTTTATTTCCCTAACCATAAAAACAAATGTAAAAAGAGAAAGGATCTATATATATCACACTGATAATTGGAGCTTCCTTAAGGCAAGTAACACCCACTTAACTCAAGATGGGGACCACAAATACTTGGATAGAGGCAGAATACATAATCTGTAATGTATTGTGCCACTGGAAGCAAAGTGTTTCTTAATCTTCCTGATCAATACAGCAAGAGAGAGGAAAAGAAAATAAAAAACCATCTCAGAGGACTTCCTTGACAATGATCAACTCTGCATTTTATTGTCGGTATTTGAGGGCAGCACAACAACCAGCAGTTGGCCGTTGATAGGCTAAGTACTTAATCAACCATTGCTTTAAGTGGGACAGGTGCTACTAACTCTAAATAGTCAAAATCATCTGTTAGACCAACCTGTATGGAGACAAAGGGTGTAAGACATATAAGAAACAAAGACAGGGATAGCTAGATTTAATGACATAAATTAAGGCTATGTTTTAGTTGAGAAGATATATAAAATAATGTATAAAGTAGTAAGATTTTGCTAATCTATCCAAGTTACATTCATTCCATTCGTGTACCCATTTCATAGCTAAAAGCAACCCTGACAAATAACACTTTAGATGAGTATTTCACATAGATATCTGGAGATTGAGGCATTTAACTAAAATGACTGACCTCCGTGTACAAGTTTTCAAGTTGTTCCTTAGCCTCGGGGAAATTGTTCGAACACCATTGCTTCAGGGTGAAAATGTTGTCTACAAATATTTTTTGAAACAAATTGAGCTTATGTGTATTTTTATTATAATTAATGAAGTAAGATATTTAGAGTTATCAACATAATTAGAATTATACATTAGTACAACCTCTTGTATCTATAAATCTCTCAAATAACATAAATATTTTTCTTCCCTGTCTAAACCCCAAAAACTTCGACATGCATCATTATAATAACGTGAAATGTGACATTTCACTACACAAGAGACTCTATTTCTCCCCTCTTAGATAAAAATTTATTCAGGAACAAAGGAGAAAGAAAGTATAGAAGGTAAAACCTGTCCATCTGTTTGCCGATGCATGGGCAACTGCAATTGCTTCCCCTGCCAATGTTAAAACCAAAAACATCAGTGTCCCCAAAACTACGAATGTATTAGAATTAACATCCAAAACGCCAAAGTTATGTACTAATGTAAATAAATAAATAAGCCTTTCTTAACTCATTGCTTCAAAGGCAGTCAGATCATAATCTCTATACTTTGCCAACTCAACCTGAAAATTTCAAATATTATTAGATTATTACCTGACAGGGTACTGACGATCATAGTTGATGCCTTACTATCAAATAATCCTAACGTGCAATCCATTATGTTTTTGCTTAATGACTTTCAAATCTGCAACAACCTCCTCTTTTCATCTTGATAAAATTGAAATATTAGGATATACTATGACCGAGCCTCTTATTTATACAAAAGCAAAGGGAATTGGAATCTAGCAAGAAATATGTCATAACTTACAGATTCCTCTCGGTTTAGGGTTTAGGATTTGGGGTTTGAGGTTTAGGATTTGGGGTTTGGGGTTCGTGATTAGGGTTTAGGGTTTGAGGTTTATGGTTTTGGGTTTTTGGTTTTGAGTTTTAGGTTTTAGGGTTTTGGGTTTTGGGGTTTAGGATTTAGGTTTCGGTGTTTGGGGTTTGGGGCTTAGGATTTAGGATTTTGGGTTTTGGGGTTTGGGTCTAGGGTTTAGGGTCTAATGTAACATCTTGAATTTTTTTTTTTTTTTTGTAAAAGAGCCCAACAAAATCAAATTGGGCCTACCATATTGCCAAATATAGAAGTAGTCCTAATACTTTAAAGTCATAGTTAAATATGAATCAAATTATTGAAGCCATTTAAATACTTTGAGATGAGAAGGAATACTTCCTCATTTAATCACCTCTGTTACCACATCCACATGACATGAAGATTCCTCGAATTCAATTGTATTTCAATCCAAAAAAATCCAATTATTATTTTTATTAATAATATTATTATTGTTATTATTATTACTATTATTATTATTATTATTATTATTTTTATCATTTATTATTATCATTATAATTATTATAATTATAATTATAATTATAATTATTATTATTACAATGACATTATGATATCTACTATAAAAAGAATATAGTTGTAAATTTCATATTGTATTATTTGTATTATTATTTTTGTTTAAAAAAATCTTAATGTATATATAGAAGAAAAAAATAATATATATATATATATATATATATATATATATATATATA
>Ga0099825_1007974_pt1 | contig 12708 bp, 19 predicted proteins | sample SiratroredBW_FD_76838 | JGI IMG/M metagenome (GOLD analysis project Ga0099825, IMG submission 76838) | Root nodule microbial communities of legume samples collected from California, USA - Siratro red BW | ecosystem: Host-associated > Plants > Roots > Nodule | place: USA: California | collected...
ACTTCCAAACTTGATTTGCAAGTTTTAAAAAAATAATAAATAAATAAATAAAAAGGTTTTGTTTAAATAAATTTTATAAAAGTAAAAAAACTGGAGTAGTTTAGATTTTTTTTCATCCGTTAATATTTTTTTTAAATAATAAAAATAAAATAATGAAACAAACAAATAATATAAAATTTAAATAATAACAATAAGAGAAAAGGAGAGACTCTTTCAACTCTCTAACTCCCCAGAATCCCATAAAAAATCTCCATCATCCCTATTATTTCTCCAACAGAACTCCTCAGGTGGACTGAGAACGAGAAAACAGCAAAAAGGGAGATTTAAAAAGAAAAAGCACACATCATTTTGGGGGAACACATATACTAAAAAGAGAAAAAAGGAGAACAGGGGAAAGGGTATTGAGAAGAGAGAAAGAAGAAAGCACAGAGGAATAGACCAAGTTCAGGCACCAGGTATCTTTTTCTTCTTGCTTATCTTTTGAGTCCCAATATACATTCATTGCATAGAATAATAAAAAAAAACATCAACATGCATCTCTAAAGAGGTATCTTTCCATCATTTCTCTGCATTAGGTTTCTACCATGCACCTTTTACCTTGCATCCTCCATCTATCGCATATCATCACGCTGCCATGCATTCCACTATCACGCACTCCCAAAACCATTCATCTCCATTGCAAGCAATGTCACCACCACTACCATCCACACCACACAGCCCCAAATCTGCCACTCATTGTCCACCTCCTCCCATTGTACGTCTCTCCTACCATGTACACCCCAAACACACAGAATAAGCAAAAGCTATTATATTTCCTTATCAGTGCAGTGTATACCTCACATAACCCCCAGATAAGCCTTCTTGCCCCCGCATAAGCCATCTCTCTCATCTTTTATCCCTGCACCAAAATATCCCAAATCCACAAACACCAATAAACCACAGCATAGCCCTTTAGAGAAATGAGAGAAGGAGTAGCCCGAGTGCAAAAATGCACCATTGCACCATTGCGAACCCCATATCCTACTTATGCCATGAACAAAGCCACGCATCAGTCCCCTCCAAGTTCCTAATTGCCGCTGCAGCCTCCTCCACCGAACCTCCAAACCATTAGACCATTATGACCATACATCCTATGCACCTTCAAATTCACATAACAACCTCACCACTAACGCTCCTTTAATCCCATCTTTGCCAAGCACTACCCACAGACGATACCATCACTGTCACCATCGAGGAGGGCCACACCGACCCACCGTCACCACCCTCATGGATCCGACGGCCGTCGACGAGGCTACCACAAGCGTCAACCTCGACTTCACGCCACGAACTACCAAACGAACCTTAATTGCGCCCATTCCCACAACAGCCTCTAACCAAAGCCACCAAACTCTCCTGCACCTTCTATAAACTTCTCATGACCACCGTTCCACCCTTTACCCATGCAAACTCATTACTGGCCGTTACTACCATTTACATCACCCATTAGGGGAGTCGCTGCCATAGCCTAGGGTTTGATGCCCAACCTAAGCGCTTCTCCCTGCCAAACAACCATTGCCGAAGTCGAGCCCCATGTGTTCCACGCCCCAAGTCATCCTCAACCTCCAAACTGCGCCTTGTGCCCATGCTCCACCACCTTCCACCACCGAGCCCACCCTCGCCGTCCAAACTTCACCACACACCCACCATTCATCCCACCTTGCGTCTACCTCCAGCACCTTCCACATGCACCCCAACCTAAGATGCTTCTCCCTGCCAAACAACCATTGTCGAAGCCGAGCCCCATGTGTTCCACGCCCCAAGTTATCCTCAACCTCCAAACTGTGCCTTGTGCCCATGCTCCACCACCTTCAACCGCGAGCTCTCTTGCTTCCCGCAACCACCACCTCTATTTGCGTCATTGCCGAAGCACCAACAGCGCTAGCACCAGTACTTGCACACAAAAGGAAAGCGCCAATGCCATCAACCCTTGCCATACCTTCGCCACCGCAAGCAACGCCGCCAAACCCCTCCAAGACGCTGCTACGAACCACTTCCATAGCCAACGAGTCACGTTCAAAACACTAGCCAAATCGTGAAAGCCACTCCTTGTCGTACCCTCTCATCCATGCCTCCATGCACCGCTGCCGCCGTCGGTGCTGCCATCGGCAGTGCCTGCCTTTGCCGCTGTCAGCCAAGGACGCTGCAGCCACCTCAACCGAATCTGCCCTGCGTTGCCTCCACTATTGCACATGTCTCCTGAACCCTAGATGGGTTTCTAATTAGTAGGGGTGCTCTCTGCACCCCACATGTTGAACCTGCACTTGCGCCTATCCTCGTTCCCAAAATGCCCTTAGTCATAAAGGGGTTCCTGGTTAGTGGGGTTGTTCGCTGCACCCCATATGTTTGTGCTCTTCACCTGCACCTCTCCCCAATTACCAAACTGCCCTTAACAATAGTTGGGTTTTTGACTAGTGGGTTCGCTTTCTGCACCCCCATTAATTAAGACCTACACCCCAGCTCTTCTCAATTCCCAGAGCATCCCTGACTATAGGTTGAGTCTTTGACTGGTGGGGTTATTTTTGCACCTCCCTTAATTAAACCTGCACCCATAATTCTTTTTGTTTCCAGAAATGCCCCTTTAATTCTTTTTTATAAAAAATAAAGAAAATAAAAAGTTTTGACATATTGTGTTTTTTCTTTTCTTTTAAAAAAATGTGTTTTATTTAACTTCCAACTATCCGAATTTTGATTTGAAAAGTTATGATGACTCGATTGAATTCTTAAAATGGTCGGTCGCACCGTACGAAAGTTTAATTCGAGAAGTTTTAACTTTGATTGGAATACCAAAAGACCACACGCGTCTACAATATCCAAATTTGAAGTTTTAACTTTGACTGGAATACCAATAGACCGTACGCGTCTATGGTATCCAAATTTGAGGTTTACTCTAAAAAACATTCAAAATAAAAATATATAAAATTTTCAAAACTAAAAAATATTAAACATTTCAACAACCAAATTTTCCCAAAGAACTACGTAACCCTGATTCTCTATCCTTGATAGAGATACGTAGGAGCGAGGTCAAATCCTTGTCGGGCCCTTTCTAAAAAGTAAAATATCTTTTTTTGTTATTGTTTGCATTTTATTTCATTTTTTTGGGAAAAATAAATATTTTAAAAATCACACTCTTTTACTCATTTAATTAAAGGTGCCGCCCTAGGGCGGGCGTTGTGGGGGTGCTAGTACCTTCCCTACATGTAACCGACTCCCGGGCTGTAAATCCGGTTTTGCGAACTTGCCTTATCTTGTTTTCGGTTTTCCATAGTTTTCCTTTAATAAATTATGATGGCGACTCCACTATTTTGAAAATTAAATTATTTTTGTTCGTCGTCCCTGTCGTGGCCCCGGTTGCGACAATGGTTCTTTGGGTAGTGTGATGCAAAGACGATGTTTGTTGGAAGGTTTGACCAAGGCATACAGAACTTGGTGTATATGGTGAAGCATTAGAAACATCTACTATAAGAAATCTCAACCCAACAAGGTAAGACTGGAAGGTTTCAGGGGGGCAGATGAGGTGGTAGAAAGGCTTTCATGGATAGACGCCTAGGTATGAAGAGTAATTTTTGGGAGTGACTCATATTGGGTCGTTTGGTATGGGATTGTCTGTGGGTGGGAAGGTGTGCAATAAGTGATCGATAGAGACAAAGTTTGAGAATTTAAGGTTATGCTCAATTGCGAGTGAAGATGGTGCAAACTACGTAGGATAGTGTGAAGGGGTTGATTTGATGGTCTAGATACGGTAGACAGTTCAGGTGTGGTAGGTAACGGAATGAGTGCTACCTTAGGAGGTGGTGGTGGTTGGGCAACTGGTGTCTAGTGAAAACCTTGGATTGAGAAGACAATGTCATCTTTTTCTAATTTGTCATTGTCTATATGGATAACTTGTAGTGTTTGCTTCACCTGCACTGAATTTTGTTGCACATTAGAAACTAAGGCAATGTTTTCAGGAATTATTGTGATGAAATATGTACATTCTAATTCAAGTAACTCTACTAGTAAATCTATATCAGACCCTGTATCACAATTTGCACAATCAGTAGCTAAAAGATAATTCATATTAGCACATGTGTTACATACAAATGAATCGCAACATAAATCACAAGTGTAGTTAGTGCTAGAATAACTTAAATCAAGGATAAAGAATGGTTTCATCTCCTTTAGTGGTAGTTGGATAGATGGTAGTGGTTCAAAATTCTCAGTAACCTGAAGAACAATTGGTTTAACTGTATGAATAGTTGCATCTATACACTTTGGTTTATCAGATAATGTTGGGACATATATATTGTATCATCAACCGATATAGCTTCAGTTATTTTATTATATGTTTTACATATAGAAACATCACAACAATTATTATAGTCTACACCATCAAATAATCCATCAAACGATATGACTTGTCTATCTCACCATCTAGAAACAAAAGCTCATTGTCATCCTCTGGCTATTGTGTAGATGGCAATGAAAGTATGGAAAGCATGCTTGTGTCAATAGCTACTACAGTCTCCTCCTTTAGAAAAGGTTTATACTTAGAGGAGGATTTATGCTTAGTAGAAGGTTTGTACATATGAGTGAGATGAAAACTGAAGGTATGGAGAATTAATCTCATCACATATATCAGAATCACAAGTACAATCTATATTAAATTCTAAAATTTTACTAAAGCAAAATCTGAATTAGAATCATAAAGTGAATTCAATTCTTGCTCAACAAAAGTTTCAGTCATAGTTCAGTCTCCCATGTCTTCAGAAGTTTCCTCTCAACAAGTTATTTAACTTATCTAGCAAATTGACCAACTTGCTCTTCTAATCTTATAAGACTAGCCTTTATAATTTGTTGAGATTTCATTATATTTTCACCCATTTGCCTTTGAAGCTCCATTAAAGATGTTAATTGTTGGAAAGATTGTCGACTTTATTCGCACTCTGTCGCAACCGGGGTCTCGACGGGGACAGCGAACAAAAATAATTTTAATTTTTCAAATCGTGGAGTCGCCACCATAGTTTATTAAGAAATACTATGGAAAACCAAAAACAAAGATAAGGCAAGTTCGCAAAACCGGATTTAGAGTTCGGGAGTCGGTTACGTGTGAGGAAGGTACTAGCACCCCACAACGTTCGTCCTAAGACGGTACCTTTAATTAAATAAGTAAAATAAAAGAGCGTGATTTTTTGAAATATTTATTTTTTGCAAGAAAAGAAATAGAATGCAAATAATAACAAACAAAAGTATTTGTTTTGAAAGAGCCCGACAAGGATTTGACCTCGCTCCTACGTATCTCTATCAAGGATAGAGAATCAGGGTTACGTAGTTCTTTGATTGGTAAGATTGTTGGTTGGTTTGATATTTTTTTTGAAATTTTTGAAAGCTTGTGTTTGAAAATAGGGTAAATGAGTGGCGTCAGTGCCAGGTTTAAAGCCTGGGCTTTGGATAGCTGTGCCAGGTTTAAAGCCTGGGCTTAAAGAAACAGTGTCAGGTTTAAAGCCTGGGCTTTGAGATACAATGCCAGGTGTAAAGCCTAGGCTTAGTGCCAGGTGTAAAGCCTGGGCTTTGAGATACAGTGCCAGGTTTAAAGCCTGGGCTTTGGATAACAATGTCAGGTTTAAAGCCTGGGCTTTGAGAATTGAGGTATATACCAAATCCGGTGTTGAAAAATAACATGCAACAGTTATAGGCAACATAGAATTGACACTTTAATTTTAGCGGAATCATGCATGCAAAAATAGAACATGACTGAATGAATTCGTGACAATGCAAAGCTTAAATATGTGAGTTTTAGGTGATGCATGGGGACTGTTTTGGGTATTTTTGGGTGCTGTGTGAAATGCGAACAACAAGAGCATTGGTTAACAAAATGAGCCCATGTTCTGATGGCAGTACAGATTGAAATATGGGGTGTAGATAGAACTTTATTGGAGCAACCATTTATGACATTTTAGCAAACTAAACCCTGATCAATGGATATTGACCAGCTAATAAATAATCACCCACATTCTCCTCCAAACCAGTTTGGAATCACAAAATAAGTGAACTGATCTGGGTTCACTCGCATAGCAGACTCAACTTGAACATTAAGAGACACCAGCTGGATGAGATAATGAATCATGCGGATCAACCATGCCCAATGCTAGAGGCTCATCCCATCGGCTAACTGTGGGCACAATTCCAACTTCATCCATATGCTCCTCCAAATGGGAATAAAAAGTATTATAGGGAGCCTCCTGCAGCTTATGGTTATCACCAACAATAAGAGGTTGCTGATTCACTCCCAAAAAGAAAACACATTCCCGACAATTAGCAATGCAAATATGTTTTGTTGCTATGATTACACGAACTCTCTCACAATGTTCTACTCTAACAGCCTTGCCTACTGCACCTAGAACTATTGTTGCATCTGAACACCCATAGACAATAGCATATCTCAAAGGTGCTAAGATGCATATGGCAGACTCGTGGCAATTTAGAACCTTAACAGCGGAACCTTTAATGTCAGGTGCATGCTTCATATATGATGATTTGGAAATCCCTTCAATGAAACTTGCACCTCTAGTACTTGTTGAGACCTTATTAACTGAGGCACTGCATGCATCAGCCATAGCAACGTCGTGATCAGAAGGACTAGCTGGCCCATTTTCCTTAGGAGGAGTCCATTCAGAAATATACTCCAAAGCAGCTGCTGCTTCAGGAAAAATCTTCTCCCAGGCGTCACTAATAGTGAGACTTGTTCCAAAGGAGTCATTAATAAGGTCCATGCAGTCGTCTTTGCAATCACATCCAGGGCATAGCCAACCCTCATCACCAGGTGGAATGTCTTCAGTTAACAACGGAGGATTCGAACAGAGCTGGTGAAAGCCACGGTCACAGACACCATCACGGAGAATTAAATCATTGTTAGAGCTCAACTCTTTGGAGTAGCATTTTGCACAGGATATATCCTCACTGACAATCTCTCCCTCGGAATCAAATAAAGACTCTGGTAGCTTTCCTTCAGAACACAATGAATCCAAATTTCGAAATAGATCCTTTAATCCTCTCATCTGAAGTTAAATGTATTTTTCCAACTCCATCGGCAGATGGAGAATAAACGTCAGAAAGAAACCCAGTGACAGATAGGATGGTGGTTTACAGAATCCACTCATTTGTGCCAGAGCAGCTGCAAGGGCACTTGCTCCTTGTTCTTCGACCGGCTTTCGTGCAGTTGTAGTGAAAAATGCAACAGACTCTGGATGAACTCTACTAAGTGCAGCAACAGACACCCCCAACGTAGAGAGTGTCTTGGTAACCGTTAAAGACGCAGTTGTAAAACATTGCTTGATCGACTTGCACTCTTGCAGCCACTGCTTGATGCTTCTCTACTCCAGCAGTGTTTCTGAACTGCATTTCTTTGGCCATGAATCCATCTCCAAGTACCACAAATGATGAAGTTTGGAAAGTTCTGACTCCATCGACGAACTTTCTGTTGCCAGTGATGATACTCTTGTCACCTCCATCACCATACATGGTTAGGTTTGTCAATTGCTTTGTCACTGTCACGGTCTCATCGTAAATTCTAGCTTTAACATAAACCACGTACCTTCCCTCGTACGGTGTTTGGATGGCAGCCAAGGCTTCAGAGATGGTTTTGAAATCTCCACTGCCATCTTGTGTGACAGTGACATTGAGGGAAGTGACAGGGGTTATGGAGTGTAAAGGGTGTTACATACAAGTGTGGCGTGAGGATCCCGAAGAGGGAGGTGGTGATGAAAACACAATGCAGAGAAGTGGTGGAATCATGTGTACGTTGAAATACGTGTTGATGCAATAGGAATAATTTGTAGGTTTTTTCTTATTTTATGCAATGAATATGAATGTCTAGTGAAACTCAAAAAATGAGCAAAAATAAAAACATACTCCTCTTTCTCCTCTCCGTATATCTGTCCGTGAAATCCTTTATTTTTTTCTTTTTTTCTTAATATATATCTTTTTTCTTTTTCTTATTTTCGTTATTATTTTTTTTTAAAATGAAGGTAGTTCAGAGCAGCTATCACTCTTTGACCTATTCTTATTGTTTATTATTTTTTTAAAAAAATATTATTTAATATTAAAGATGAATCTACCCAGGAATGAGGGATTAAGCCATTTCAAAACGGTCATAATTTATTATTATTATTAATTTTATTTTTATGTAGTGGAGGAAGTGGGTTTTATCTGAGTAGTTTCAAAATTATTATTTTATATATATATATATATATATATATATATATATATATTTTATTTTTTTTAAAATAAAACAATACGTGGAGTTAAGGAATATGGGATAGTACTTCAGTTGACTCATTCTTTTTATTATTATTTTTATTATCTTGAACGTGCAAATGAAGAAAACAATTTGAAAATAATTTTCTTTTCTTGTTATTTTTTATTATTTATTATTTTCTTTTTAGGTTCCGTTGTTTCAATTTATATATATTTTTTATTTATTTGTTTTGTTATTTTCGTTTTTTATTATTAATTATTTTTTTGTAATGTAAAAATTCAAAATTTTTTATTTATTCATTTTTCATTTTTTTCATTTCTTTATTTATTTTATTATCGTATTTTTAATTTAAAAGATTATCCGGACAAAATTGGGTGTTGACACACTCATTATAATAGTGTTACTGAAAACAAGCCTGATATGGCTTATAAGGTTGTAGTGGTTGTTGAAAGTAGGACTCACAATGCATTTCATAATGATTTTATTGTGAAGAATAATATTAAAGTTGGTTAGTCATAGAAGCTAAATCCATCTTCACAAAGTAAAATTAGAAAAAAATGGTGATGAAAAACAATTAGGCACTTTATTACTGTCTATCGGCAGAAAGATTAAGTAGACTAAACAATTAGACACTTGAAACAATTTTATTTCTTTCTTTTTTTTCTCTTTTTTTATAATGTGATCATTGCAATAATTCAAAAAACTAATTAAATAGAATGAACAAAAGAAAATAGAGTTAGATATGCAAAAAATAAAAATAAGCCACATAAACTTTGTAGATAAATAAGAAAATTGAAAACCAAATTAAAATTAGATACCTGAGAAATGATGTCAAATTTGATCGTGCTTGTTTTGCAAGAAAATTAAATGTGTTTTTAGTTAGATTATCTAATGTAGTGATAGACCATCTAACACCAAAGAGATGATCGTATAGATACAGTAAGATAATCCAAAGTCGTCTCTCAATGAGTCCAATAGTAAATGCAGTTAATCAATGTTCAAAACTTATTTATAAGAAGTGAAAGTTAGTAATAACAGTAAAGGGGTGATTTGAAGATTTTTGTGCAGGAAAATGTAGTAGACAATGCAAAAACATCCAAGGAAGCAGATTGACTTCCAAGTTCATTCATCATGCATTCCTTGTTGGTTATACTATGATTATCATACTTCAATTCTCACACAGATTTAAACTTATTCAAACAAGCATAAATCAAATTCAACAAAATCTTATTGGAGTAAATAAGTATCTACTCATATATTCATTATCTCACTTTGTCTCTAAGTGTCTACTCAATGGGATGTTTACCTTCTACCTCTTGACTAAGTGTATAAGAGATTGATTAGATAAAGCAAATTAACCAAGAACTCTAACTAAAGGAAAACAACCAAATTTTCAACAAATGTTCAAAAGCAATTACTTTTCTAGAAAATAGATTTCAAAAAGGCCAACAACAAAGCATAAGTTGCTAAAAAAATTAAAGAACAAAACATTATTCAACAGAATCTCAGATTTAATGGAAAATCATAAGAGAATCAACCCAAAGAGTTTTAGTCTTCCATGTGGAAGAGAAAAGTAAAATAGTTACAAAAATAAAATAAAACTAGGTTTGGAGTGTGCTATTTAGCCTCCCCCCTTTTGCCTCTAAAATCTTTATTTAAAATCTCCTTTCTCTCCAAATTTCTCTCAAAATCATGTCTCGGATATTGTTCTTGAAATTATTAGTTGTTTCCTTCTATGTCATAAATTAACATATGAATATCTTTTTTCCAGTTAAGTTGCAGATTTTTGTTCTTGCTTTTCTTTCAGGTATTTTGTTTTCAATTCCTGTTCCAGATACGTGTATTGGGTTCTTATTCAATCAAACCCAGTACAATTGAATCTGCTATGAGACATTTTGTAGAATAATTGGATGAGATCATCCTCTCTCCAACACATAAAAAATAGGGTAAAATAGAGGATCTTTATTTGTAGAAATTAAGAGAGTATCTTTGTAGAATATCTGTGTAGAATTAAAGCTTGCTTCTTTAGAAGGTAACCAAGTCATTTAATCAGTTTCTCCTTTATTTAAGAATGGTGCACTCAATAGTAGACGCTATGGGAAGATCATTTAATGATGTTGTCTAGAGGGACCGTTTAGTGAGATCATCTAGTCCTTTTAGTGTTTACAGCATAATTTTTCTACAACTTCGTCTTCATAAATCTTGATATTGTTATGGTGCTCAAATGAGTCACTAGAATATCTACTCCCAATAATCACTAGGTCGTCTAGTCAGATTGTCTAATGCTTGTAACTGTTCGACAATCCACTTCACTAAATATACAATATTAGTAGAAATAATAGTTAAGGTCCAAAGAAAGCCAATTAGATGAATCTTAATTAAAGAAGTGGATTTATATTTATTACAGTCTACGAACATTATGATTAAAGCTTCTAAGTGTGAGTAAAATTGTATTCATCAATCTTATTTATAGAGCAAATATTGTTATAACTGACACACATGAAACATGCCTAAAACTAATGTGGAAGGCACATGAATAAGACTTCCCATTTCATGATAGAGTAGCCACTACACAGTTTCATTAGACAGTCAAACTCTTAGTAGACGCTTTGAGACTAGATGGTTCAATAAGACAATCTAGCATTGTCAGACAATCTAATAACCTTAAAGAAAAGATTTTACTAAAAAATTCTTTAGACACCTTAAATTATCTCACCTATGACAAGGATCTTTATACTCTAAAAAAACATGAAGCATTACTTTGTGATTAAACATGCTAAGTGGGTGAAATTTTTAGAACAATTTCCTTATATTATTAAATACAAAAAAGGTAAAAGTAATATAGTTGTTGATGCTTTATCTAGGACACATACATTACTCGTTTATTTGGGCTCTCAAACTCTAGGATTTCATAACATAAAGGAGTTGTATGAACATGACATAGATTTACAAACCGCTTATGCAAGTTGTCTCAAAAAGACTCTTGATGAATTGTACATTGTTTAGGGGTATCTTCATAAAATGGAAACCTTTGACATCCTAAGGATCCATCAGGAAACTACTTGTGAGAGAAAGTCATGAGAGAGGTCTCATGGACAATTTTGAAGTTAATCAAACTCTTACTTTCTTTAAAAATAAATTTTGTTGGCCACATATGAGAGTGGATGTTCAAAGGATTTTCTCTAGATATGTAGCTTGTCTTTAAGCTAAGTCTAAAGTTATGCTTCATGGAGTTTACACTCCCCTCTCCATAGCTAGCACCCTTTATGTTGACATTACTGTAAATTTTGTGCTTGGTCTCCCAAGAATCAAAAGGGGCTTTAATTCTATCTTTATGGTATAATCTATCATTTCAATAAAATGACTCATTTTATATCATGGCACACAGTGGATGATTCTAGCTATATCTTAAGACTTTTTTTTAAAGAGCTTGTTATATTGCATGATATTCCAAGATGTGTCTAATAGGGATGTTAAGTTCTGCTAAGGAAAAATCCAACACCTTATAATTTTGATTAAGTTTTAAAAACCACGAAGCATGAAAAATGAATCATGCATCGTTTATAAGACGAATGCTTCCAATAAACAGATCATATAGGATGCAAGTGTTTTGTTTAATAAATGATACAACATTATGTTGTTCTTCAATCTAATAAGGCACATATAACATCAAATGAAGCATGCATATAACATTAGACAATACACACATAGTCTAACCTAACCTCATAGTTCAATAAATATTTGTATATTTATTCTATGTTGTAGGAAATGTCCACTATCATTCGTTTGACCAAAGAGATTTGTTAAAGATAAAAGTATAAGTCAACATCATGACCTCTTGGAGCACGAGCTAAAACTATTTTCTTCACCAATATCTTAGCACAATGAACTTTTCCATTTTACTTAGTTATCTGCCCTGTAAGCAAATGTCAGTACATCAAGGATATATGCAACATTCATATTCAAGCTTGATAAACATAAAAAGGACATCAAAAGAATTGAAGATGCTCAACAAATAACCAGTCTCTCAACGATTTTCTTCTTCCATAGGCCATTCTTGGCTTGCTCCTCAACCTCCTCCAAAACCACGTTTGGTATGGTCAACCTTATTGCCATTCGACCCCATCTCATCGAAAACCTCTCGGTCAAACTTGAAAATATAACCTATGCTCTAAGAATTATCGAAATCATACTAGAACATCAATTCCTCATCACTTGGATGCATACGCTCATCGTCCAAACTCTTAGATCTAAAAAACTCCTCCAAGCCCGAAAAACCACTATTAGAAGAAAAGGTAGGCATTCTTACCTCTCTAGAAAGAACCAAGAACTCAAAAAAAAAAAAAAAAAAAAAAAAAAAAAAAAAAAAAAAAAAAAAAAAAAAAAAAAAAAAAAAAAAAAAAAAAAAAAAAAAAAAAACAAAACCCAAAACAAAC
>Ga0099825_1007977_pt1 | contig 12705 bp, 9 predicted proteins | sample SiratroredBW_FD_76838 | JGI IMG/M metagenome (GOLD analysis project Ga0099825, IMG submission 76838) | Root nodule microbial communities of legume samples collected from California, USA - Siratro red BW | ecosystem: Host-associated > Plants > Roots > Nodule | place: USA: California | collected...
AGAGTTTTTAACACTAACTCTAAAAAGTATTAAGGCAAAAAATGGTAAAAGAAGTAATACTTTAATGAATATTTCAATCGAACATGTGTCATATCTAAATCACATGATTCATTGTACCCAGTCTTGATAAAAGATGTTCTTTAGCAAAAATAATTAAGAGTTAATTCACATTTGTTTTATTCAAATTTAATTTGCATTACACACTAAGTTTCATTCCATAAATATTTTTAAATATTAAGTCCTTCTCTTACAAAGTAAGTTCTTAAAATATATTCACTTTTATAAAAATTTTAAAATCTTTTATAAAAAAATATGTTATTTGAATAAATAAAAAATAATATTTTTTTATGAATTTAACTAACTATACAAAATTATAAAAAGTTTAACTCCTATTTAAAAATAAAATTTTTAAAGTTCTTTATTTTTTTCTTAAATATATCTTTTGTCAAGTTTTCTTTATTTTACTCGGTTCTGTTCTATTATTTCAGCTCAATTAAAACTTATATTGTTAGCTTGATTGAATTAGGACTTTCCATATCAATATTTTAATTATATTAGCATATTTTTCTTATAAATTACAATTAATTATGGTTATTTTATAATATTCATTATTATTGCCACACATTTTTGTTTCCTTATTGCTTAATCATGTCTTTTTGTGTGCTGTAGTATATCTCACAATTTTCTTTACATGTGTGATTAATGTTGCAACTACTATGAATGGATTAACTTCCACAATTTCACACCTACTTTATTACATTATCTGTTGTAACTTTTTGTGATCCTGTGATATTAGTAAGGATGTATAAGTCCAGACACCTTCTAAATTTCTTTTCTCTCAATAATGGTTTGTCATCCATATTATTACTTTACATAACTAGTTGCAATCATCTTTACATTTGACAACAAACACAGATTGTTGTGTTAATTAAACCTTGTGCATTCAAAGGTTGATGATGTCAAATCTCTTTATAACACATTCCAAATCATGTTTAATGTTGAAACACATTCCAAAAAATGTTATCATAATCAAATACATGCTCAAATTTTTGATCATGTGCATTATGTTGGTCTTTGAAGTGGAGGACCTGTGATAGGAAGAAGTAGGAGAGTTAGTCTAGTTGTTGATAATCTTCATTATTCTCCTCTTGATATGCATTTATAGCAAGAAAATTGTCTTTATTGTCACTAGAGGGGTTAAAATTTTAGATGGAAGACCAAATATTACATGTTCTAGTTTACTTTGTTGTTATATATGCAATGAATTTATATTTATTATTTATACCTTCTTTCATATTTGGTATATTAACATTTTTTGTGCACAAATAAATTTATTTGGACCACTTTTGTTATTTGAGTTGGTTTGGCCGTAATTTAATAATTTTGGAACTAGCATATATTTTGACATTGTTTAGTGTGTGTTATAAACTAAGATCTAGATCTCATTTTAATGTGATTTTTTCTTTGTAGGAAAGTTAAGAGATGAGTCTACATCTTATGATGAAATAAGAGGTGAATCTTAAAATCAATAACCAGAATTAGACCTAATGTTATAATCCATGCACAAACTCAAATTAATGAGTAAGTGCAGCTACTCCAGTAAGAGGGGGTTTGAATGGAGTTTGAACTCAATTTGTTAAATAAAAACAATTTCATAAATATAAACACAATATAAGGCAGGGAGAAAATTATACAAAGATTTATACTAGTTCATCTTACAAATAGGACTACGTCTACTCCCTTTAACCAAACTCGCTTAAGAACACCTTTCTTGGAAACAAGTATTTTCCACCTCTCTATATAATAAATATTCTACACCTCTTCGGGCAACGGCGCCTATCTAAAAAATAAGTAGTCTAACCTCTCCAAGTAACCCAATCTTAATCTCTCCCTAATATCAAGACCTCTCAACAAAGAGTAAAACTCTCAATCAAAGAGAATAATTAAAGCTAACAAGTATTCTTCACAATGTGAAGAATGGACAATGGTTTGCTTCTCAAGAAGCAGATGGACAATATGACTCAATATTAAACTCTACAAAACCAAATTGCTCATTTTAATTTGATGCTTCATTGTTTTCCTTTTTAATTTTCAAGTCTTCATATAGCCTTCACTTGATGATTGTTTGCCTCTTCATGAATCTAATTATCTGCTCTACTAAATATTTTCTCTTTAAATGCATTTAATTAATTCTTTCAATTCATTTGAGAACTTTCCACTTCTGCAACATTTTTAATGTTCATATGTATGTAAGTTGTTGATTGCGTTCTTCACAATTATTTATTTTTTATTTATCTCTTCTCTCATTGTCATTTGAACATTGTATGTTTCATAATTTTTTCTCTGTAATCCTTCCATCACTCGTTTCATAATTTTCTCTCTCTAATCCTGCCATCACTCGTGTAAGTGTATCTTCATTTTTCTCTTATTCAATTTGGAAATATTTGCACCTCCAATGCAAATATATATAATTTTCAATAAAAATGATCAATTGAATTCAATCAGAATTAATTTTAATTAATGTACAAATTTAGACTTTCTAACTCAACACTTCCTACCTTAATTCATTTTCAAAAACTTACTAAATCTTACTTAATGTTGATCATTGAAGCAATTTAGATTTAAATATATTTCAATGAATATATAAATCATGTCTTTGAAATTATAATAAAAAATGTAACCACTAACTTTAGAGATACTCCCTGTGGTTATAGATCGTCCTATCCTATCGTAATGAATTATTTTGTCTAATATGCTTTTGATAGTTCCATTTGATATGCATGTTGATTTGTCCATTTGATATAGGAATTAGCATCGTCTTATACTTTTGTTTATAATGTCTTTACATTGTTGCTTCGTGCATTTTATTTTCATCGTCTAGCTAGTGTATCAACATTAATTCTTACAAGATCATCTATTGTCTAACCATTGTATCAATGTATCATCTGGTCCATTCCGTCTTGCATAATCGTTTATGGAGTGCATCTTTCAGCATGTATCGTCTAATCAGCTACGCTTCCTCTTTATGCTTTTCTTTCTTTATGCATGTGAACTTATTATATCATTTTACTTTTCTTATAGTATTTGTTATCATCAAAACTCACATTACACTTATGATTTTTTCTGATGGATTATTTCCCCCAATAACTTAACAATATGTTGTTATGGGTCATTCTTTATATCAATATAAGAGGATGGAAAATAATTTGTTTAAGAGAAACTAGTGAAAAACCAAAAGTATAATTATAGCTTGGTTTCTCATGTGGAAAAATTTGCATGAGAGAATGTGTTAAGATCAAAGATGGGTTGGTATAGTCTAACACCAGTATATGATATTTATCAGTAGGAGTGGGATGTGGGTTTCAAAATTCAAAGATACCATCTACATCTTTATCATCTTGTAATTTTGTTGCCATGTAATTAAGTATCTCAGAATCAATCACAACTAGGTAATGGTGAAACATGATATTGACACTTTCGTATGGCCTTCTTCAGCATTCTCTAGTGATGTTTCTTTTAAACCATCTTTTTTATGTCTCTCATTATCATGACCTCAACTACTTTTTCACAATTGAAGATCACCCCATTAAGAGAGTTAGTGATCTCCCCATCCTAGTGAATGATGACATGAATAAAGGAAATCGTATCTTTTTATATGTTTTGAAGGTAGAGAATTGAGTTGAATACTTCAAAATGGCGTTGGTGTATGTAATGATAGTGTAATATGCTATACTTATAATAGTTTAAGGTTGTCACTAGACTTAATTGATAATGACATGTTTTACAACCAACAAACATGCTTTTATGAGTATAGATGGCAAAGTTTAAAGATAAGTGAAGAATGAATATTTTAATTATTTCAATTATAAGGTTATATATAATATAAAACAAATATATTTTTTATTTCTCTAAATACTTCATCTCTCTAAACTTAAGAAATCTCTTACATCTCTATAAGTTTCTAAGGCATTTTTCCTTCCTTTTCTCTTTGAAAGGACACAATTTAAAATATAACAACATTTTGGTTAATCTAAATCCATTACAATTGATCTAAGCAAGTTTTTATTTTTTGCCTCATATCTCAAATTTTATATTTTGGTTTTATTTGCATATATGAGGCCTTTTTATTGCATGAACAATCTAATAAGAAAAGATGAATCTCATTTTGGTTTAGGTTTATAGTTATGTGTTTGACTTTTCTATCAAGCTTATTGTTAGAAAGTTAGGACATTTTTAACTCTACTTTTTCTTTAGGATGTTGCTTGAAGAACAGATAATTTTGAGATAAAGAAATCTAACTTGAATTATTAAGCTTATCTTGATTTTAGAAGTATAAAAGGAATCAATTGGATTAAAGAACTCAAATTCCCATGAAATTAAACCACACGATAAATAACAAATATTGAATCCAGTAGTGTTGGTTTGAACTTGAATTTTATTTATTTTTATTTTTTTAGTGATTTATTTGTGAACTATAAATTTATTTGATCGATTATTAATACGTTGTGACAATTACTTTTGGTATGATATGTTTTATATATAGAAAAGGTTGAGTATTTTAAGCCAATTGAATTAATTAGAATTTTGCGTACTAAAATATGTTTGAAATAATCTAATATGGAAAGGGTTTATTTTAATACACTATTGAATTTTTTTTCTAATTTGGTTGTTATATTTATATATCACTTAAGAAACAAGATGATTTATTAAAGTTAGACTCAAGCTAGGATATTTATTGTTATGTCAAAAACGAATTGCATGAAAAACTATATCACTTAAACAATGGAATCAAATATTCAAGTTATGAATGATGGTTTGACCAACAAAGAAATTGTAGCAATTATCTCTCATTTAGAAGCCCTATCACTCAAGTGACATAATTAACGGTCAAATGTGGAGAGTTAGTACCAATTCACTCCTTTAAGAGTTTAGTTGCTCAACATTGTTTTAGATGTTTGAGCAAAAGAGTGTAAGTATTGATTTTCTCTCTTATAAAAGAATGTTATTTTTATATTAGATTTGACACTCAAGCAATATGTTTTATTGCTCAATCACCAATGAAAAGCTTGAATGAGAGATAATCAATGTTAATTATCTGTTTTATGAGAGGAATAGTGTGCAAGCTATAGCACCTTGCTCAAGTGATATTTTAAAAGTTATTTTTATCCTTTTAAATTGTTAAAAGAACTTTATATATTGTGCAATAATGACTTATAGTTTTTTAATGCACTTTGATGGTTAATAATACTTGAGAGTGTTATATATGATTTATAATGAAATAGGATGAGATGGTTGATGACATTATACAATTATACAATCATATAGGACTATTTATGTGGAATATATGTGATTTATAATAGTTATCATAGGGGTAATGTCATGCTTTGTTTAATATAGTATAAATATTGACTAACCTTATGCATATAATTAAATATTTAGATTTTTATGGATAACCATAATAATATAAATGAAAGTATCAATTGATGAAAAGTTAATGAAGATCTTTATTACTCATTTAGGTGTAAAAGAAATCACATGTCTTAGAGGAACTGTTAAGAACTATCCTATGAGAATTTATGTTGCTAGTTAGGATCAAAGTTAAAGTGCAATTCATTGTCTAAATATATCATTATAAATCATACATGTGTTAGTATTATATGTTGGTAATCATCACAATCTTTTGAAAATTTTCTAATTATTTATATATTTTGTTGAATGATTTGAGTTTGGAGAAGTGTTATGTTTTTGGAAATTTCAAATTTTTGCTTAAAGAATATAATATATTCATTGCTTAATTAGTTAACTTACCATTGTCTTTTGTTTATTTTGCCCTTAAATTACAATGGTTGTATTTTGACACAAGAGTAGATGATTCTACATGTGCAGATCATCACAAAGCGTGTAGCAAAACTATCTTGTATTTACATAAATATTTTGAAAACTTGTCTCTATTTTTTAATGTATTATATTTGAATTTTAGTAAAAAATATGGACAGTAAATTCATATGCTTTGTATATTAGACTTTTAATTTGGAGATGTTTCATAGTATATAGTGACTTGCCAAGCAGACAATTTAGTGATAATGACTTGAATGTTATTAGTAGTATTATGTTCCAATCCAAATACCTAAAGTCTTTTTGTTTTATGTTTTTTGTCATGTTGTTTATTTGATTAATTGTCTACCTTCAACTTTCATTGGTTATAAAAGTCTATATGAAATTCTCTATCAACAAAAACCTTATCTTTGTAGTTTGAAATTTTATGTTGTATTTGTTTTGCTTCTACTTTACAAAATAACATAAATAAATTGGATCCCAAAGCTCGAAAATGTATCTTTCTTGGATATATAAAAATGGGATTAAAGGCTACATTGTCATGGATACTAATACTATAGATTTTATATCTAGATATATGGTTTTTCATGAATTTCATGCATATACAAAGTATTGAAGAGAATATTGAGAATTCACATGAAGATATTTTGTCATCCTTTACTTAGATTATTCATACAATTATATTCATAAAAGATACACAAACTTCAATTGAGATAGACAAGATCATGAATATCGTGAAACAGATAAAAATAATGAAAATGATGGTCTACAAAGATCTTATAAGACTCACAAAGCTCCTATCTTCTTAAAGAATTATTATCATCAAATCTCCAAATGATATGCAAGAAACTATGATGCGATAAAGGACAATAATATGTGTTTCATACAATTATATTTCTCCAAAACATTTACATTACAATTTGTTTATTTCTTTGCATTTGAGCCACAAACCTATGAAGCCACAAAAAATCCTAAATTGCGCAATGCTATGGAAGATGAAATTGAGGCTATGAAAATCAACAAAACTTAGTACATGATAAATTTGTCTCTAGAAAAAATTTTAATTGGACGCAAGTGGGTCTACAAGATCAAATACAAAGCAAATAATGATATTGAACGATACAAAGCTCGTCTCATCACCAAAGGATATACACAACTAGAAGAAATTGATTACCTAGATATATACTCATTTGTTGCAAAAATCACCATTATTCGTCAGGTATTAGCTCTAGCCTCAACAAAGAATTGACACTTAGAGTAATTAGATATGAATAATGCTTCTTACATGGTCATTTGAATGAAGAAGTATACATGTCTCTACCTTAATTATTAAATTCCAACAAAACCTAATCAAGTTTGTCGTCTTACAAAGTCTTTATATGTCTTGTAACAAGCCAATAGACAATAATTTGCCAAAATCACCTTGTTTTTTCATAATATCAAGTTCATACAATCATCATCTGACCACTCTTTGTTTGTCAAGCGGACTAACAAATCTATTATAATATTAGTTGTATATATTGATGATATTATTCTTACAAGTGACGATTTAGATGACATGTTAAAGATCTTTTAAACAAAGTCTTTAAAATCAAGGATCTTAGCAAATTGAAATTCTTCTTAGGATTGGAAATAACACGAACAACCCAAGGAACACATTCTTGTCAACGAAAATACTTTCTTGATATCCTTATTGATTCTGGGATGCTTGTTACAAAGCCTTGTTGTACTACCATAACAAAAGATACAAAACACATGTATGAGCAAAGCAAATACATTTATGAAGCCAATTCATATTGAAGACTCATTGGACATTTACTTTATCAGACAAACACTAGACCTAATATAACCTATGCTATTTAACTCCTGAGCCAATTTTTGCAGTCACCATCCATTCATCATCATCGTGCAACTTATCATATTCTAACATACATTAAAGTTTCACCTTTGCAAGACATTTTCTTTTCCTTTGATTCTACCATTCAATTAAGGGCCTTTAGTGATTTTGATCACACTTCCTGTCCCAACACGAGATGTGAATTATTGGATATTGTATCTACCTGAGGTTATCATTAATTTCATGAAAATTCAAGAAACAAACTATTATTTCTTGTTCATCTTGGGAAGCTAAGTACATAACACTTGCCTCAACTACATGCAAAATACAATGGTTGACTTTTCTTCTTGATCTTCATATCATTGAAAACTCTCTAGCAAGTCTTTATTGTGACAACCAAACTATAAGACGTATTGCTTTGAATTCAAGTTTTCATGAACGGACAAAACACGTCAACATAAACTGTCATGTTGTTTCAGAGAAAATTCAAGTCAAATTATTTCGTCTTCTTCCGATAAGCATTGATGAGGAACTTGTCGACATCTTCAGCAAAACCCTTAACCATGGATATTCAACATTCTTGTTTTCAAGATTGGATTGATGAATATTCACCCCTCAACTTAAAAAGGATTGTTAAAGTTCTTGTTAGACTATCTAGTAGGATGAACTCTATGTTATATTAGACGGTCTAGCAAGTTAGAACATCTAATATTCTATAGGTTATGGTAGATGATTTAACTAGTTGAATCGTCCCTCTTGTTGGCTTATGCAATTTATCTTCCTTTCTCCATCCTTCTTTCTTAATCTATTTTTTCTCTCTTTACTCGTAATGAATGATGTATACAAAAATAATAATAATGTTGTTTTTATTATTCATCATTTTTCCTTTCCTTGTCTTTGGCTTCTTCCTTATTCAGAATTAATTTTAATTATTTCAAACTATTCATATGTTGTAATGTTAACTATTCAGAAGGCATAAAAAGCTCGCGTTGTCTAATTTAGTATCTTCCAAATGGTTTATATATACTAAGATAGTTCATGTGTCTTGAAAGTCGGTGACAAGTTATACGCCTTGAGTGTCTTAAAGACAGTGCTCAAACTCGCTTCAGAAATAAAAAATTGTCTTGTTCATGTTCTTAGAATGTAGTACATATTTTGAACTGTTATTTCCAAAATTTTAAAATTAAAACTTTCGGGAAATATGGTGTTAAAAGAAGGAAATATTGGTCACTTCATTGGTGTCACGGTTCCATGGCTCCACGCAAATCCTGTGCTTATCCTTCTATAAGGTCCAACTATGGATGAGTTGAGTCACAACTAGATAAACCAAACATTGCCATGTGGTATAACACGTAATCTCACACTATCAATTAAAACTGGCATTTTCATCTTTTAATTGATATATTGTTAAGTAATTCTATTTATCATATACTGTTTCAATTTTCTTTAAATCAAGAATGTTATTGCTATTATCTGTTAATAATTTAATAAATCCATGAGTAGTTATGCACTTTCCCCGTTTGCCTCTCATTAGTGTACTACCAAAGGATGGTCATAGTTGAATACGAAGCAGAAATGAGAGAAAGCAGCAGCAACCAATACAATGACTGTGGTAGCATTTAACATGTAAATTTGAATATTTCTTCAATACGGCACTCAGTTCTACACTTACTATTTACATAATGAACTTCACGAATGGTAGTTTCAATAAAAGTCAACATGTAGCAACTAGGCCTTTATTGCAAGAGAAAACTGGAAAAGCCCTTTTGCTTGCTTGGGCTGAAGGCAGTCAGATAACATGATTTAGGCCTCTGCATTTTCCTCGTCCTCAAGGTCCTCAATTCCAACCCAACGTGTAAAAGCAAAAAGAAACTCCTTGAAGTTTACCATTCCATTTTTATCCCAATCCATTTCTTCTGCACATTTTGCAGAAAAAACAAAGTACTTATTAGTAAATAGAGTACTACTTTAGGAAGAGAAATAAACAAGACAAGATTGCTTTTGGGTTGTTACTGTATAGAAAGTCTTGGAATGAAATTTTGGAAGTTTAGGGCGATGATAAGTTTTTCATTTTACAGTATGCAAACTAAAAACTGAGATACCAAGACATTCATACTGACATTTTAAAAAATAGTTCTATATTTCATGCAATATCATGACCTGTGAGTTCCTTTAAATGTATCCATCTGCTAATGTTTTCCAAGAAATGTGTTATGATCTAGCTTGAAAACTAAATGTAATGGTGTTCTTTGTCTGTAATCATTGGAGAGTCACTGAATTATATTTCAAAATACAAATATATAACACACCCTGATAGCATGAGTATGCCTGTGTTTAAGCATGCTTGAATTCCCTATTTTGAGTTTATATGCACGTTATATACACACAAAGGGTGGGAGAGACAACTGACCAAATCTTTTCATGGCTATTCTTCCGGAAGAACGCTCCCCTGATGTAGTTTCATTTATAGCTTGGACCATCTCATTTTTGCTGACATAGCCATCCTTGTTCTTGTCTAAGAATACAAATGTATCAACCAAAGTCTCGAATGTTGCCTCCAGATTTGGCATTCCAATTTGTGATTTCTAGGGAAGTCATGGTAAACAATTTGAAGTGGGAGCTAGACATGGAAATTCAAGGCTTAATGTTATCAAACCAACCATGAAAGCCAGCATGACGAAATTCTAGGCAGCCCTGAAGAAATGCATGAAAGAGAAAAGCAAGACCATAACAGAAAAAATGAATAAACATATAGAACTAAATTGTTCATTAAGTGTAAAACATCAGGGACACAAGCTGCAAAAAGACAAGAATCCAGATTCAATTCTCAGTAATAAACATATATAACCGCAACTAATTCAAATATCAATCAACACATAGGACCAGGTTACTAGTTTGTCTTTCAAAATTGAATTCTTTAAGAATTTATCCCTACATTAATAAATAGCCTCATATGGTAATGAAATGAATATAGCACAGATAATGTGTGCAAGGATACAGCGTGAACAGCAGCTGGGTCATCCTTGAGAAGGTATATAAGGCAGAGAAGTACAATAAACTCACTGAACTTCATGCCCATATCCTCGTTAATATCACATGCTTCAAAAAGATCATTTATCTCCTCCTCAGTAAAAGGAATTTGCAGCTTACTGAAACTCTTTTTCAACTCCTCTTGATCTATTGTCCCATTCGAATCCTCATCTGTAAGAAAACGTATAAACACAGGTGTTAGGCATTATAACAAATTTAAATGGCAATAAGTCAAGTTGAGTGGGCATTAGTGCTGACAAAAACATTGTGTTAGAAATTTTTGCTGCACAGCTAAAGCCTATGAATGTGCTCAATAATAGATAACAGGTCTGACCACAAAAAAAAAAGCAAATTTTTTCAGTTTTAGTGCATACAATCTAATTGAATTTCAATCAGTATTGAAGCGTTTAAACATAGGATTAGCTGCAGTCTTTCAAGAGATTTACCGCTTACTCTTGCTCTGAAGTGAAATTTATGGTATCTGCTTTCAGGCCAAATAAATTGTTGAATCAAAAATACAATTTAAAAAACTGTAAATTCGAAGTGGAAACCTACCAAACTGCTCAAATATGGCTTTGCATTTTCTAAGGCTCTCGTCAATCTTTGGGAATTTCAAAATTATAGTGTTGAATGATTTCACAGAACTTCCTTGAGATTCCCTCCGCAGCATTGCTTCGACCATTTTAGCCTCTATCTTGGTTTCTGGCATCCAACCCTTTGTTGGCGAGTCACTCTTTCCCAGTGTAGCTCCCATTGCCAATCAATAAACCAGAATTGCGCCACTGGTAACTGACATGTAAGAATGAAAAATTTAGAACAAAAGTAAAGAAAATGAATCCTCACTCACCGTCCCTATGCATATGATGTCTTAGCGTGATCATCAAGCACCCAGAAGTTATTTTCACAGATCAGAATATTCGCTAGACCCTTTTCTCGATCCTTTGATCTAAAAAGAAAACTTTTCTCGAACTCAACACTTCCCTTAAAGCACATCACCACTTAGGATCTTTCTCGGGTGCATATTCTAAAGCGTCCCAAATTGTAATGAAACGAATTGTATTGAGCAAGTTTCGAAGCCTCCCACACTCTATTAAGTAAGTATCTTCGATCAGCATGCAAGATATTATTAGTCTAACAAACAAGATACATCTTTTTTTCTTTTGAGAGAATCAGTTTTGGACATGTTATCAGATTCGATTCTTTGAAGCATAAATAGTATAAAATATTCTTGATAGAGACTAAACTGAAAACTAATAGATTTAACCTACCAACACCAGACTTACATGCAAATAAAGAATTGAAGACATAATCTCATGATTCAGTCAAATATTTCATGGCCCTAAGGATTGGGATGCTTGATACGAAGGAATATTCGATGAGAGGCAACATAAATTGCGAACCACAAATTCTAAAAGTAATAATAAAGACATAAATAAAGAAAAGAAGAAAAGTTACTTGAAATGGAAGCAGAAGGTGTAGCCTGAGACGAGGGAGAAGAAGGAGCAGGAGTTCCCAAGCTCCTGGGACTGAAATTGAAGATGATCAGGAGAAGCAGGGAGATCCAATAACTGAAACTGAGATTAGAAGGAAGAAGAAACGAAAGAGCTTTGTGGGTGTTGCAGAGAAGTGAGATGCAGGAAGAAAGGGAGAGAGAGAGAGAAAAAAAGAAAAAGAAAGAAGAGAAGAAGATTGAATATAGAATACTAAGGTTAGAAAAGTGAGGATTTTGGTAACTGGTTCTTCGTAGCCTATGTTTGTGCTTCTCCCACCACCTATTCTTCTCTCTCTCGTTCTTCGCGCATCATTTCTTACATTTCACTCCATTATTCAATTTTTGGTTTCTTCTCCATTATTTCTTTTATTTTCTTTACAAAATTCAAAATCAGAATATTATTTTTGCATCTATCAAAATTAAAACTACTTTTTCGTGAAATTGGTCTACTACCACTTCTTCTATTCTGAATCATATTTAAATTTATTATTATTATTATTATTATTATTAT
>Ga0099825_1007979_pt1 | contig 12704 bp, 2 predicted proteins | sample SiratroredBW_FD_76838 | JGI IMG/M metagenome (GOLD analysis project Ga0099825, IMG submission 76838) | Root nodule microbial communities of legume samples collected from California, USA - Siratro red BW | ecosystem: Host-associated > Plants > Roots > Nodule | place: USA: California | collected...
AAAAAGAAAAAAAAAGAGGGAGGGGGGGGGGGAGAGGGGGGGGAGGGGAGAAAAAAAAAGAGGAGAAAGAAGAGGGAGAAGGGGGGGGGGGTAGGTGCCTGTTTTTTTTTTTTTTTTATAATTTTCGGCGCATTTACGTGGTTGTCCCTGTTGGTGTTGTTGCTTTGATTTGACAGGTAGGACCCACAGTGCAGTGAGTCCTCACCAACTCTTTTCTCAGTGTCAATTCCGGACCGGAGTTCAATATCCATGGGACATGGATTCGGATTGGGATTGGATCCCCTCACAATTATTACATTATTAACAATTTTTTTTTTTTGTTTATTTTAGGCTTTGTAATAAATTTATAAGTTATTTTTAATTGTACCTTTTCTATAACCTTTACTGTTATAATAGTAATAATAATAATAATAATAAAATTTATAAATTTAAATATAACAAAAAAATTACTTTATTTATGTTTCTATTTCTGACGAAAATTATTTAAATATTAACTACTGAAACAAAATTAAAAAGGGTATAGTAAATAACTTATTAAAAGTATAATAAAAAAATAAACGAATATTAAAAAGTAGAGAACATCTATCCTTTCTTGACTTTGTGTTTGGTAGTACTAAATTAGGAAAGATGAAACTAATGATACAAATGAATTAAAAGGTTTTTGTTATTTGAATGAATTGACAAATAAGAAAATAATATAATATGTGTTAATTTTATCTAATGATATCATTTTCTTTCTTGTGAATTTAGGTAGAAATTGTTATAGTGTTTGTTTTGTATTTTAAAACTTAAATAAAAATTACATAACTCAATAAGGATGATGAGTAAAAGATTAATTTATGAAGATATTTTGTTTTTTGTTTTACAATTTTTTATTTTCATTGTTCTTTTTTCTCATTCAAATAATCCTTTTTATTGGATGTGTGTTTATTGTTATTTTGTGTTCGTATTCAACTATTATTAATAATAGACCTCGTATTAAGATGTATATTTATTGTTTGTCTCCACTAATTCAGACCAATACATATAAAAATTTGCATGAGTCAATGAATTCCTTTATTATCATAGTTATAAATATTTAATTAGAAAGTTCCATAAACTCGTATAAGTTGTCCATCTTGTCATCACATGCTAACTTATGTGTTTCACATGAATTGTTCAATTAGACTTCTCGATTTATTTGAATAAATGAAAAGAACACTAAAAAAACAAAGAACAAAATAAAAAATAAGAAAGTATCTCCACAAGTTAACCTTTTACCCCTGGATTATTTTAACAATCCTTATTTGGATTATAACAATTTTATTTAATTTTTAAAATTTAAAATAAATACTATAACAAATTCTATCCAAAATCATATTTCTCAAGCAAGAAAATTATTTTGATAAACCCTATTAATAAACAAATAATTAATTGTTTTAAATATATTTATAATTTTTTTCAAAAGATACTTTCATTCTTTATTTATTTTTAAAACCATATTTTTTAACCTAAATAAACTCCATCTTACATTTATAAAAAATGTTAATTTAAATTGTTTTTGATAACGATTTCTAGTTAGATTTTGTATGAATTGAAAAGCTTGTTTAAATATATATATATATATATATATATATATATATATATATATATGTATATTTACGAGTTTGTACCATTTATATATATGACTTTTTATAGTTATTCGTCTTTTACTATTCCTTAATAGGAAAAAAAATGGGTGGTAGGAGGAGTAAGTCACACACTACTCTATTTCATATTGTATCGTTTTTCTTTTTGTAACATTAATTATTAAAATTGATTGAAAATAAATAGTTAAATATTATAATATTAAAAATAGAAAATAAAATAAGACTATCATTATCAATTTCTTGAAGTATAATATTGAATTATTAAATAATAAGAAATAAAAAATAAATTAAATATATAAATGATTTGTCTTATTTTTAAAAAATATAAGGAAAAAATTAATTAATATTTTGAAAAATAATTATGTAAAACAAAAAAATAGTAGTTAACATTTAAACGTTGTTTCAAGTAGGGTCTGAAAAAACATTAAAAACTATTAAAAAACTTGTTTGCTAAATATCATTAATTTGAATAAGCAATATTTTTCCGCTAATAAAAATAAATTACAAAGTAGCGGGAAGTATTGTGAAATGTAACCACGAATACATAGGTCGGTTATTACAAAAAAATAAAATAAAATTATACATGTTAAAAACTTCAGTATCAAGTCACAATAATAATATATAAAGCAACGTGTGAATGAATAATCGAATTTAGCTCAGGTATATTAATAATATTAAAATTTTATATTATTAATATAAAAGCTCAGGTATATGAAGTCACAATAATTATATACTATTCTGTTCATTAAAAGTATTATCTTTATTAATAACTGTTTAAAATTTACGGTATATAAAGTGATTTCTATTTTTTAAAATAAATATTTATATACTGGAAACTTAATTATTCAACAAGATTATTGACCCCAAAAACTGTGTTCATCAATTTTATTTATATTGTGGGAAAAATTGGCAGTGGTGTATAAAACCAGAATTAATGTTAATTTTTTTGAAGTACTGAATATTTTTTGGGGTAATAGATTAAATTCATTTTTAATGCTTTAAAGTAACTTCTTCAGTGTATTCATTAATGTTTAATAATTTGTTATTACATTCTTAGTCTAATTCAAGGCATTACAATTTACTTCTAGTTTCTTTTTTATTGGATTTAAAAAAATTATTTAAATGTCGTTTTGGATATTGATAATATTAAATATCATTTTCAAGTATATACACACACATATAATTATTATGATGTACAATAAAATGAAAAAATATATATAATTATTTTATCAGGACAACAACTTTGTTACATTTTTCCTACAATTGAATCTTGAACCACGCATAAAAAAAAATGGAGTGTCATCATCTAGCCAGTTTATTTCAACATAGCCAACTTGTATATGATTAAACGAGATTTTAAAATTAATCTAGGAATGAATGAGGATTCAGCATAATTTTATATCTTCACAGTTTTTTTTTAATTAAGATAAGCGATTTTAGATTATCTCAGTTCTTTTTAATTAAGATGTGTGGTTTTAGATTAAACGGTGAAAGAATATATTTTCTAAGAAATATTTATAAATAGATTCAAAACATTTTTTTTATTTTAAAATTTTATTTTTCTAAAATTTTAAATCTTTTATATTTTTAAGATTCGAAGTTGATCTTATTTTTTTTTATGATTTCATTCAATATTTAAGCAGAGAATGAATAGTAAATTAAAAAATTTTTATCATGATTTTAATTTAGGTAAGTTGTAATTTTCTATAACTGTTATCATTTTTTAAAGTTTTCAAGAGTTATATATATTTTATTCAATCAACTCATAAGTTTATTAACTTTATGGTAACGCGAACAAATAGAGATGTTGTTGTATAAATTGAAATTTTAAAGAATTATTTTCTTAGATTGGAATTTTTTAGATACTGGAAGTGCTTTTCTTGAAAAAAAAATATCTTCATTAACTATATTCGTATAATTGTTTTGATGCACATATTTATGTATATTGAGTTTCGAAAATTTTGATCAATAATATCGTAAATTTATAATATTCCTATTTAAGTGATAATATATATTCTTTTAATCTTATTTTTACTTAAAAGTTTAAATATTGAAATAATCATAATTTAGTTAGAATAGTTGTTTTGAAATATGAACGATTTTTTTTTTCATGATTAAAGTATCATAGAGATAATCAAATTATAAAATCAAGTTATATAATAATTGTGTATTTGTTGGTGTTTTTATGGCATTTTAAAATCAGGTTGGTAGTTTGAACAATGTTCAAGCGGACTCTTTCAAGTAATAATGCTCTCGTACTCAAAACATGATATAAGGTTTGACCGAAAGATGTGTTAAAACAATTCACTATCTTCTATAATTCTTATTGTCCAAGCGTTAAAGAACTCTCTAAACTGGCTCTCTCAAGTAATAATGATCATATTCAAAACATGACATAAGGTTTGAACGAAAAAGATGTTAAAACAATTTATTATCTTCTATAATTCTTATTTTCTAAGCGTTAAAGTAATATCTAAACGGACTCTTTCAAGTAATAATGTTCGCACTCAAAACATGACAAGGTTTGAACGAAAAAGATGTTAAAACAATTCATTATCTTTTGTAATTCTTATTGGCCCAAGCGTTAAAGTAATCTCTAAACAGACTCTCTCAATTAATAATGCTCACACTCAAAACATGACATAAAGTTTGAATGAAAGAGATGTTAAAACAATTCATTATTTTCTATAATTTTTATTGCTGATGCGTTAAAGTAATCTCTAAAGCAATGAAACTTAGGAAATTGTGATTAATTATAGGGCTTGACAGGATAATTCATGTCACTCAAGTGATTGTATAACGCTTGAATAAGAAAGATATAATGTTGACTATATCTATGTGTATCCAATGTGAGTTATTAAACACTTTAAGATTGGTTTTAACGCTTAAATAAAAAAGACATCTTACTAATGCTTCTTTATCTTATGAAACTGTTGTCAGTCAAACATTACAAAGTATTAATCAAACAATGATTCACAAGTTGAGCAAGGTCTGAAGATAAGTTACTAAAGTGACGTATCTTTGTTAACAATTATGTGTTTTAATTGCAACATGTGTTTTATAAATTAAACATGCATGTATGAACTGAAAATGTGATACTCTAATTTTATTGATAATGTAAATAACATAAATTAAAATATTAGGTGGTGGAAATAAAATAATATTTTTGCGCTAAACCTTATGGACTAAGTCTAAGGAATATTATGTCAGTGTTTATGCATGTTGAGTTCTAAGAATCCTGATCAATAGTTTCATGAATTTGTAATATTCATACTGAAGTGAGAATATTTATTTCTGTAATGTTAAGCGTTAAAGTAAACACACTTCAGTGATGAAAACTTAGAAATTGTGATTTGTGATTAATTATGAAAATAGTGAATTGATATATAGTAACTTATGTCATTCAAATAATTGTATAACGCGTGAGTGAGAGAGGGATAATGTTGACGATATCTTTATCTATCCACCTAGAGAGTTAAGTACTTAAACATTCACTCAAATAAGAAAGATATCTAACTAATGTTTTATCATTTGAAACTATTACTGTTGTCATTCTAGTATTATACAATATTACTCAAACAATGATTCACAACTTAAGTAAAATTTATCTAGTGAAGACAAGTCACTAAGCGACATAATTTTAATAACAATTACATGTTTTTAAGTGTAATGTGTGTTTAATACAAATATATGAATTTCAAAGATAAAACTATAATTTTTGTAATAATACAAATTAAAATGTTAAAGTATGTATGAATTCCAAATACAATATTATAAATTTTGTAACAACACAAATTAAGTGATAAAAATAAAGAATATTCTTGTACTACTGTCTATGAAACAAGTATAAGGAATAATGTATCCATGTTGAATTAGTAATAAATTAATAATTAGATTTTAGTGAAAGATATTAAATATAAGTACGAAAAAGACATATAATGATATAAATGACACTTAGGTAATAAAAGATCAAATATAAATATAATATTTTATAATCTTAAATTGTGAATTATATAAAAGATAAAATCGAGTACTTTTCTAATATTATATTGTATATTATAAGTAATTTGATTTGTATAATTCTTTAAATTGAAACTCTAGGATGATGTGAATAATATATACAAAAATAACTTATATTACATATCAGACGAGATATGATCACCAAAAATTACCATATCATTGAATTATGTCATTGCTGTAATAATACTTAATACAATAACTATATAGAAAAAATACATCCACACAAAGTTAAAATTATTATCCATTTCCTATATAAGTTTTAAAACATTTTATGTATATCTCGGAATCTTAAATCTGTCTCTCTCTCTCTTTCTCTCTCTCTATATATAATTTTAGTATAATAAGAAAAAAATTACAATTTTAATAAAAAAAACTTAATTCTTTTAGTTTTGTTTAAATTTTGTTAAGGTACTAAAAAATCGGTAATCTACTAAAGTAAACTTGAATGGGTTCTTTTAATCTTTATTTCTTACTTTTTAAATTTAATTTAAAATCTATCTTTAGTAATTATTTTAAAGTTAATTATATATTAATTTTTTCTTTAATAAATACATGTGACCATTACTCAGAACCAAACATCTTCAATTACATTGATTATTAATAAAATTCAAACAAAATTTATATTATTAAAATTATTGTACTTAAATTTTTCTTTTTCATTATATTAAAATATTTTTTTTATTATATTGAACTCACTATGTATCTTAAATGAAAAAAAAAATAAAATCAACTAGATTATTCATTTTTCCCTATGAACTACTTGTGTCCAATGTAAATCTTTTACACATAGAACTTTAAAAGAGATTATGTTTTTCTAAATAAACAATTTTTACACCAAATTAATGAAATGATTTAATTTACTATTTTTTAATGCAATTTTAAGTAAGTTACACATTATGTATTTTCTAGTTTTCATATATTTAAATACATATGTGCTATTACATTTTCTTTCTTTATTATTATAATTCGTTTTTCTCTTTCCATATTAGTTAAATTGAAAATATAACCGTAGAAAATGTTATTTTACAATTTTAAAAATGACATAAAAAAAATTCTGCTCAGAAATCAACCATTAAAAAGAAACAAAGAGAGTATTTCTTAATGAACAAGGAATTAGTTAATGTAAATTTATCCTCATTACAATGCAATTTTGGACTTTGCAGTCAATTCAATCACCAAAGCTATTTTTACTCTTTACCTTGAATGAAAACGAAGAATAGAAAGTTATTAAGAGTTAATGGAAATGGCAGTGTGGAGATTCTTCAGCTAAGGCAAGGACAAACTCATAATACAAAATATGAGGGACCATCCTTCCACTTCCAACAATACCATACAATAATAACACACCCTAAACTTTTACAAACTTTTTTTATTTATCTTTCAACTATTATTATTTTATAAATTTTTCCCACACGTTCTCATTTTTTTTTTCATTGTACCAATATGTTAAATGTATATAAAACATGGACGTATTATTGAATAAAATCGTTTCATCACAATATTGTTTTATTATTACTAGATAATAAAATGTGTAAGAATTGAAAAATTACAAAAAAAAGAATTGTAAAAAATAAAAAAATGTGAACGAAATTTATTATTCCGTCAGGAGTATTTTATTTTTGTCTTTACTTTTTAAATGAAGTTGGGCACAGTACTAAAAAAACTTCCGGCGCGGCGCCGACCACACCACCGGCGCACGTTAGTTGCGACCGGTTTATCTTTATTTTTTAAAATAAAATAAAAAAACAGATTGATATTTCCACCAATAAAAGTAGGTGGGTATGTTAGGCATTATTATATGTAAAAAGGAAATAGAAAAACAATTTATGACGTGTCACTTATATGTTGTGTGTGCTTTTGGCATGCGCGAAAAGTAGTGTCACGTGCTTCCCATAAATTCAACACTCAGATACATCATATACTATAAATTTATTATTCATATATAAATATATAAATAGGTATTGTAGATTAACACTAGTTACTCTTTGTTGTTTCCTCATTATACTCAATAATTAATCCAACTTTTCTATTATTGCATCACAAGCAACAGCGAAGATAACATAATTTTTTTGCTTTTTAACACTTGAGGTCGAAATTAATCTTTTGGACACCATTATTTTTATATTTGGGCAAGTCTGATTAAATATTAGGATTGTAGAATTATTTTATTTACACAATAAACTTGGAATTATGAGTGTGTTATAATAAAAGTGAAGAAGTCAAAGGTGAAAATGGTGGGTGGTGGTGAGTGAATTGACAGCATATAGAGAAGAGTTAGAAGAGAACAAAAATGGAGGCCAAAGGGGGTTTGAAAATGCAGAAAATGACAGAAAGAGGGAAATTTGGACATATGAAGATAGTTAAAAAGAGAAAAATAAAAAATGTGAACAGTGAAGATCTTTGTTTGGAATGAACATCCTAGTTTGAAAAAAGAGAAGATTTTGCAATGTGCAGCATAAGACTTTGCCTTAATTCCATTGGAAGCATGCGAATGGGAAAAGGCCATGTGGAAGAAAATAGGAAGCAAAAGTGAGAAGAAATTGACTTCCAACAAGAGGAAAAAAGCCCTTCATGCTTCCATGGTGTTGTCGGCATTATTTGGGAGCAATCAGTTCATATCAGACAACACTCACTCACTCACTCTCTCACAATTTTCCTGTGTGAAAGTGAAAATTGAAAAACAATGCTTTGTGGCTCATGACATGATGTGCATGTCTCATGCCCTCACCACTATTCAACCATTATCACCCTTTTATTCTCCAACCACAATTCCCATTTAATCACATTGATCCTCTTTCTAATTTGATTTTCCACACCAATAATTGTGACATGAGATACAAAAATTTTGAAAAAAATGAAGGGATTTGTTGTTTTGTGAAGTTAGAGTTAGAGGAGAAAGGTGACATGAGAATAAAAATTAGTTTACCCTAAAAATGTAGTACAATGAATGGTGTATGATGAGATATGAGAAAGTCAAATGGGAATATTTTCTTTTCTAAACTTTACAATGATGGGATTAACATCCTTCCACTTTGTCTCCCTCTCCTTCTGTGATTGTTCCATCTTTTGTGTTTTCTTTATGATTTAATTCATCTTCTCCTTCTTTTCCTTCTTCTTCCCATCTCCTTTTTCCTTCACTCATTGCTTTTCTTTTCTCATACCAAAGGAATAATAATAATATAACACAACACCACTCTCTCTCTATCTCTCTCTTCAAACACCCCTTTTGGGCCCCATTGGGTCCAATCAAGTGGGCCCTCCTGTCTGGGCCGCCTCCATACACCCCCCTCATTCCATTTTCCTTTTATAAAAAATGGTTTGTTGCGTAAATCAATAGAATGCTGAGGTGGCCTTGCTTTGAGGGGTTGGTGTCGTTGAAGTGGAGACTTGGTCCCACACAAGTCAGCCACTTTGACACACTCAAAATCTCTCTCTCTCTCCCTCTCACTGACCTTTGCTTGAGTGCCACACTTATTATTGTCATTTTCGTACCCTCTCTCTCTCTCTCATTGTTTCTCACATCATTTCACCCTCCCATGCTCTGTTCCTTTCACCATAAAGCTTTAACCCACATTTGGATAAAGATGCCATTGCAGGGTCTTGGTGGTTAAGGGTGTTGCCTAAGCAAAACTATGTACTTGGTTTCAATCCACTCTCCCCATGTCAACAACTACACTCCTTCATGTCCCATTTTCTTATCACTTACCACATATTATTATTACATGTCATGTCCTAACCAATCTTCATCTAAGTATTAGTTAACATATAAATATTTCTTAGGAACCAAAGTTTTTCATACAACACCCATTTCTAAAATAAACTATGACATGTTAAATCTTATTTTTATAATGTATAAAATTTTCAATATAATGTACTAAGAATAACTTTTAAAAGTGATTTCTTTATTAATTCACGGTGTATAATATAATACAATACTTATACGGATAAAGACATAATATAAATAAAGATGTACATAAATACATACAATTTCCAAAATAAAGGATGCATGATATAGATCTATATATTACATTCCTATGAATTATATAAATTAACACAATCAAGATTTATGTATTAAAAAATTATCTATAGACAAGGTTAGTAAAAAGTATAACAAAAAATACATTTAATTCATCTATTTAAATTCCAAAAGGCGAAAAAAAACATATATAATTTAAATATTATTAATTATATATATGATTTGTTTTTTTATCTCTATAACAAATTTATGAGTTTTTAAAAAATTATTGTATTATTTCTTTTAAAATTGTGTTAAAACTATGTTAGAATTATCATATATCCAAAAAATATCTTTTAAATTAATATTTCACCAATATGTGTTATACGAGTGTCATATATATGTTAGTGTCTGATATGGACACGAGACACACCACTTAAACTAGCGTGTTCGAGTTTCGTATCGTTAAAACCATCAACTATAATTGATTTATTTTTTCTTTTGAAAAAATAATTAAAATTGGCTACATTACCTTACCAAAACCATACAAAGATTTTTGAACTAGAAGACAAGAAATTAATTGACATTGCATAACTACCTGATCTGTGCTCCTAACCTTCCATAAAGAGCAGTATAATTAGGCCAAGGTTAAAGGAAGAAGGGACCCATCAGCCACTTGAAGAGAATGTGATCACTGACCACTAGTGTTCGCAAGAAACAAAACCTCAACAACATTGGAGTAGCACAGAGGTTAGCTATTTTATATGGTGAAAAACTTTGTTTTTTTTTCAATGGCCAACATAGTATCTTTTGAAAACTAATGAACTAAAGTGCATCTTCTTATATTAATATATATCATTGACTTTCCCTCGTTTAATTCAAATCAAGGCCAAATTGTTGTTATCATGAAAAATAATACTACATGGCACAACTTTTTATTGCAGTAAAATCGATATAGAATATTGTTTTTAACTGATAAAATGTACACAGTGTGGTAAGGACTGTGTTTGTTTGTCCTTTTATCTTTTCTGCACTCTTAACATTTGAAAACTTGTTGGTATATATACTCTAATGTGGCACCGTATTGAATTTTGTTGTTCTTAAGTAGTAATGTCCCACCAATAAAAGGTTACCATTCAAGGTCCAAACAAACTGGCATGAATTAAATTTCAAGAATCGTATCTGTGATATGAGATGCTCATGGACTATGCGAGGGTCCCGTCCACAGTTTTACCTATACTTTGTCCTCACTTGTTATGATGGAGAATTTTCAAATATTTTACCATGTAATAAAATCCTTTCTCATCACTCTTTCATATAGTGATTTCTTTTTTCCTATAAAGTAAGACATAAATGTTGCCTCCATATGCAAGTATAATAATCTCTATATCTTGTAGTGACTTGCCATCATTTTCTATGAACTTGTTAAATATGCAAAGTGGGATAACGTCGTACAAGCCACTTAACGACCTTAACTTCTTTTTCCCAATGGAAAGCAATCAACTTGGAGAAAGAAAATTCCCTCTACTATAGTTTTGAGAGGAAGCATTATTGTGTGTCAATTATAAGAGCCAACAAAGTGGAAAAACCCAAAACCATGGAAATAACTTGTGACAAAGGTTAGTTAACACAACATTGTGTTGCTTATAGGCAACAAGTGAATTGGCTTTGATGTGTCTGCATCAAGTTTTGATCCCTGTTGGCTTTATATTATTCTCAAGTACCCCACATCAAGAGAGTCCAAAGATAAAGAATGTAAGGTAGTATCTATAGGGAATAAATTAGTTCTAATTTGGTAGATAAGATCATAGGAAGCAAACAATGGAATATGATAATATGATGCAGAATAATAAGTGTATGATTGATTAGAAACACATTTCACAGGGAGAGATAAAAAATAAGACAAGGCTGAAAGGCAATAAATGAATGGGAATAAGCAGTTATACGTTTTGGGAATCTCTGAACTCAATTATGGCACATAGTTTCAGTTTGTGATTGTAATGTTTTTAGAAAAGAGGAGCTGTCTCAAAATAATTATTGAATTGGGAAGAATCATGGTCAGCTTAAAATTCTGTCCAATTCAAACAAGCATTAAACAGACACCAACTACCACCCCATGAGTCCTTCTGCACTTCCATTAAAGACTGGGGCACAGAAAGGTTACAGATGATTAGTGTAAGGTTCTGCTGGGTTAATTATGGAAGCTTGAGTTAACCCTTCTTCTCTTGTCAACATTCTCAGATTTGCATTATTTGCAAAGTGAAATTTATGTCCCTTTGAACACTGCTTCATCATCAGCCACACCATGAAAATGACTTCACATCTGGCTTAATGTGATTTCACATTTCAACCACTCTCAAGAGTGAGTGTTTTCAACCCTCTGAGAACAACGTGGCAAAGACCAATCACACGAGAAAAAATAATGGCAGTGAAATTTTCTAGGCAGAAGGCAGGGTGGATCAGTGCCAGAAAGGTTTGTGGACGGAGAATATATAAACATTTATACAAACACTTTATATGCAATTGTTGAAGAGATTAGTAAAAAGTACTATATGCTAATTTTAACATATTCCTTACAAAGAGATGAAGTGAAAATTTGTAAGTGTTTTTTGTATAGAGAAATATGATATTTAAAGTGATTAATGCAAGCTAGCCATAGTTTTTGATAAAAAAAACTGTTTATTAATTCACAAATAAATGCATTCATTAAAAGAACCTCATTAATAATAATGATAATATCTTAAAATAAATCGTTACACCATTCAAGAATTATTAATTAAATAACCTTTTCTCAAAATTCATAGATTGAAATTTCTTCTGGATAAATTATATTTACAAAATTTTACATTCTATTTTAAAATATTAGTCTTATAATAATTTTAAATTACATGGAAATAATTTCTTTATTTATTTAATAATAATAAGAATAAAAAATTATTTCAACCTAAACAAACCTACCTCAAAGACTCGAACTATTAGGTTTTGAATTGAACTATACCGGTGAAGTTGATGTGAACACCATATATATATATATATATATATATATATATATATATATATATATATATATATATATATATATATATATATATATATATATA
>Ga0099825_1007983_pt1 | contig 12699 bp, 7 predicted proteins | sample SiratroredBW_FD_76838 | JGI IMG/M metagenome (GOLD analysis project Ga0099825, IMG submission 76838) | Root nodule microbial communities of legume samples collected from California, USA - Siratro red BW | ecosystem: Host-associated > Plants > Roots > Nodule | place: USA: California | collected...
AGAGAGAGAGAGAGGTATTTGTCATGTTGGGCATGCATATACACATAATGGTGGAGAAACGGATGATGGACACAAATGGAATGAAAAAGAATATAACTTGTATATGGTTACAGAAACTTCAAATCACAAGGTAATGAAGAAAAATAAAAAGATAAATACAATTACACATCTAGTTATGGTTCTAAACAGCTGTTTTGCAATTGCAGTGAGAACCATTGTGGTATATTTGCAGAAATGGATAGTAGTAAGTAATAATTTGTGCAAATGAAATTCACACGTTGGTTATGGTTATACTTACAATTGTTGACCACAATGTAAGATCAAACATCTAACTATAAATAGACATATACAACAAAGAAACCAAGTTGAGTTGGGTATAGTAAGAGACAAGAAGAGTAGTTCTTTGAGAGTGATAAATATGATATTGATGATCATGTCATAAATGGAAAGACTACTGCAGAAAGCTTTGGATTTATAGGGTATGGGAAATTGGATTCCTTTCTTATTTTGGAGTGTTGTTGCATCTGACAGCTAAAGTTTCCTATTTTCAACCTTTAACACATTAATGGCAAACACTCCCATATGCACCTGTTATGTTACATCTTTTCCTTTTTCAGTGTCAAAAACAGAAGAAATATTAAAACTGCAGAGAAATCCAATGTGGTCCCATTACAGTACTGTGTACACGTTGACATGAAGAGGATGTTAATGTGATGATCATAAATGAACCTGCATTATTGAGTTTCTAGGGTGCCCACTGTCAACTTTTGGAGAAACCCAGAAACTATTGAAATTTATAAAACCTTGACTAGAATTTGATGTATCTCTTTAAAAAAATATAATTAAAATCACTTAAATTGTCACATGTCTACTTATAAATTTTTGAGAAAAAAAAAGGTTTTTCATCTCTAGTTTTTTTACTGTTCAGTCTCAAGTTCTTATTAACAACAAAAGATAATTAAAATTTCATTAAACTTGGCTTTATTTTAATGAAAACTTTTTTTAAAGTTTAAATAAGAGCTTGGTCTCTTTTATAAATTTAGTCAAAACTACTTAAGGGTTTGACTTGATATATAGACTATTATTTAAAGGTATATTCACTCCCGTAAAAATTACCAATTTATAATTATGACAATGATGAGCAAGATGATTAAGGCAATGTGTTTCTTTTTTCTAGGTTGTGATGTTTCTTTAGGTAAATTTTGATGTTTCACTATCGTAATTTCTTTTAATACATCATTTTTCCTGGTTTCAATGTTATCTTTCTTTACTTTACTTATTTGATTGTGTCAAAGGAGAGAAAGGTGTTTTATGTTTGTGATTTAAGAATCAAAATTCACACAAAATTCATTCCGTTGATCCAAGTGGTTATCATTAAAATGGGAATTTTATTGAACTTGAAGAGTTTATTTGATGCTTCCAACTTTTTTGAACAAAGTTTCTTGATGAAGATTTTATGATACATTGTTATTGTTAGGGAGTAGATAATGTTTAATCTTGATAGTTCATGGTTAGAAACAATTTTCAGAATTGATATAGATCATGTTTGAAATTTATAGAAACTTATTTAGCGTACCTTATTTTTGTGTATAAAAACAATTTGGGTAGACTAGAATTTGATGGATCTTTTTAAAAGATATAGTTGAAATCACTTAAATTTTGATGTGACACGTCTACTTATTAATGTTAGAGAAAAAAAATGTTTTTCATCTCTAGTTTTTTCATTGCTCAGTCTCAAGTTCTTATTTGAAAAAAACTTAAAAGTCTAAGATCTAACTCTTTTAATAAAAGAAGTTAGGCGAAGCTAGACTTAGACTTGCTAAATTATAGGCTTAAGATGATAAATTATTTCACATATTTCCACTGTAATTTATTGTGATGATTAGAAAGAAAAATAGTGATTGTTGTAGAGTAAAAGAACCTAGAGTGTATAGGTAATGTGTATGCGATCTTATGGCATTGAATAAAGAAAAGAATGGGTAAAGGTTGAGATAATGAATAATCTTTAATTTCATTTTTCTGCATTGTTAATTTGTGATATGTTGTAATAAAAGTCTAAAAATCTAGGTTAGTATATAGGTTTTTAAATTATCAAAAAATATAGTTAAGCGGTATATTATTGGCTATTTTTTATTTGAGATTTTTTATATTAATTTCAATCATATCTATTAATTTTAAATTTTATATATATATATATATATATATATATATATATATATATATATTACTTTAACCTTAATAATTTGTTTGTCTACAAATATGTCCTTTTCTATTTTAGTTTATTCCTATTTTTCATTTTCTTGTGCACAATTCTCATTTAAAATTAGAGATATTTTGTCTTGTAACTTTAAAATATGGCAACTTTAGTCTTACTTTCAAAATTTCACATGTTTTTATTTTATTTTATTTTATTTTAATTTAATTTATTTTAATCCAAATTAAACCATATATATAACATTTTGATATAAGATTGATTTATTTAATTAAATGTAAGAAACAAAAATAATATTTCAGAACTAAAGAATAATCTTATTTTAATGGGTTTATTAGATGCTTGAGGGTTCACTTGGAATGTCAAAGGTGGTGTGATGTTAGTGTATGGGAAAAGGAATTTCCTGATAATATACGAAAACAATGTGGGTAATTTCTATATTTTAGAAAGTTTATTATGATAGGTATTACATTTTCTATATCTCTTATTGTTTGATAATACTTGGTGATACGTATGTTTAAGTCACCTAAGTAAAGCAAGGATGAAGGATGAAAGTATTGTGTAAGTGTAGATTATTAAGTAACCACCAGATGAAGACTATATAGTTCAGTAAGATTTGTTATCTCAAAAAATCCAAGGCCTATAAAGTGTACAACTCTTGCACCTTGATCATAGAGAAAATCATAAATGTAAAGTTTGAGACTCAAACTGATTAAATCTTGATATAGATTTTGCATATCATCATATGAAGCATCATCAGAGCCACCATAGATGGATTAGATATATGTTTTGTCTAATCTTGAAGATCAAATCTTAGGAGAGAGAAATGTTGATGTCAGAACCAAATTGTTTTTCAAATATAGAGCTACTGCTTTGGTATGTATAACTATATAAGATAGAGGAAGCTTTGACAGACACAAAATGGATTCTAATCATGGAAGAAGAGATCAACCAATTTACCATAAATGATGTCTAGATGTTGGTGTCTCCTCCATCTGACCAAAGTGTTACTGGAACAAGATGGGTCTTTAGGAACAAGTTTGACGAAGATGACAATGTGATAAGGAATAAGGCTAGATTGGTAGCATGAGGTAACAATTAGTAAGATGGTATAAATTTTACTGAAACCTTCGCTCCTATTACGTGTCTTTAAAGTTATAAGAATTTTATTAGTTTTTGCTACTTACAAAATATAAAGCTTTTACAAATGGATGTTAGAAGCAATTTTTAGAAAGTTTCATTAAGAAGGAAGTTATGAAAAACAACCTCCTGGTTTTAAAAATATTTCAAAAGCAAACCATGCTTTTAAATTATAGAAGGCTTTATATGATTTTAAACAAGCTTTTAGATCTTAGTATGACAAACTGAGAGCTTGTAAAATAAAAGGTTGATACAACCTTATTTCAAAAAGAACACAACAAAGATTTCATAATTGATGTTTACAAAAGGTCCACAAGAGGTGGCATAAAATTTCAACAAAATACAATCATTTCGCAACCATCTCAAGAATCCACATGGTTCCATTTAAATGAGAGGGTTGTGATATTCATAATTCCTTAGATTCTCAAACTTCAAATAGTAAATTTTTTTTTTTTAAATGGTGGAGATTTCGTATTGCTATAAGGGATTAATGTGAACTAGATTTATGTGACCAATATCACATGACCAAGTCTATATGATTGATTATCATTTTCCCTATATATATTTTGTTGATTTCAATAATTATTGAGCACTTTAAGATTAGTGTTAAAGGTGAATTCTCTATTACTGTTAGCAAAACCAATCAATTGTACAATGTTATTTTACAAAAAATAGGTATTTGTAAAGCTTGAGAATGAATGAACATTCTCAAGATCTACATCAGGTGAAGGACATAAAGTTTGGAAGTCCAATGGTTATACAATCCTCCAGAGACTATTAAACCACATATTGATATCATATCTTATGTTCCTCTTGTGGATAGGAGTATTTCAATATACAAATGGTTATACAAAGATTAGATGGTTTTTCAATAGAACAAAAAACTCATTACAACTATTGTGTTGAGAGATTCACACATTTGAACAATTGTCTTAATGAACTCTCTGACCAATTTGCTTAAAAATATAGCTTGTTTATGGATATAGCAATGATGAGCAAGATGATTAAGATAATGTCTTGATGTGCTTCCTTTTTCCAAGTTGTGATGTTTCTATTTAGGTGATTTTTTTTATGTTTCCATGGCGTAATTTCTTTTCTTACCATGAACATAATCTTTCATAGTTTGAATGTTATATTTCTTTACTTGTTTGATTGTGCCAAAGGGGAGAAAGGTGTTTTATGTTTGTGATTTAGGAATCAAAATTTACACAAAATTCATGTCATTGATCCAAGTGGTTACCATTATCAAGCATGGGATTTTATTGAACTTGAAGAGTTTATTTGATGCCTACAACCTCTTTTGAACAAAGTTTATTGATGAAGATTTTATAATTCATTGATATTGTTGTGATTTGAGCAAGTAGATAATATTGATCTTGATAATTTATGTGTTAAAATTAGTTTTCAGACCAATTGAATTGATTTAAATGAATGTCAAGTGATTTCCACCAATTAAAACTTTATTTTAATAAGTTAAAATGTTTATAATTTTGTGAAAATACAAGCTAAAGCATTTCAATCAATTGAAACAAACTTTTAATATGTTAAAATCCTAAAACTTTCATAATAAATGAATTTCTCTCTTTCCAATAAAGAAAAGTGAATCAATCGATTGAAAAATACTAAAAAGCTATTTTAAGTTATTCAACCAATTAAAACATAAACCCTTTTATTGAAAATGATCTTTAAAACTTGAATACCTTTTGTTTCAACCGATTGATTATATCACTTTAAATTTTCTATGTTTACATATCTTTTATAAAAAAAAACAAAAAAGAAACTCAATCAGATTAATGTACATATGTTTCAAAGTGAAAAATCTAATTTCTCGAGTTGAATATACTTCTTGGAACTACTTTTAAAAACTTTTTTTCAAAATTAAGATTCAAGTATTGGTCTACTAATCTCTTTCGTGAAGGTCGCCTTACACTACTCTTATTGAGAGTTCTTTTCACTGCAAATTGAATCCAAGTGAATTTGTTTCCAATCTTTACTCTTTTTTTTATTTATTATATCGTAGTTATCTTGATCACGGTGATCAAGATTGATTAATAGAAGGTTTCACAAGTGTGTAAAGATATTATAGGATTCAAGATCTAGTAGTTGTATTATTTGTCTTATAAAGTAGATATAAAAACTTAAATTTAGTTGATTGGATTTAATAGTGTAATTAGGTAATTGGATCTAATCATATTTAGAAGATGATATTGGTAATATGTTTTAAAACCTTGATTAAAATTTTCTTCTTGATTTAACTGATTCAAAGAAAATCTTAAATTTAGTTTCTACTTTTAAAAGATGATTAAAAGTTTTAAAAGTTTAATTTATCCGTTGAGCTCAGGCCATTCTTCTAGCATAACTTAAAAAGACTTTATTCATGTTAAAATATTTAATTGGTCAGTAAAATCTTTCGTAATTTCATTGGAAAATTAGACTTAGTTCAGGTTAAAAGTAAACTAGTAGTATAAAACTAAAATATTTATTGTCACTTACTACCATACTTAATTATTTGTAGAGACATTTTAGAAGATCTTTATAAAGACTTTTACAAAACCATTAAATAATTTCCTACAAGAATGTAATTGGATGATTATGCAAACTTTAACCTAATATTTTTAGCTCTCTTTAAATCTCCTTTCTAAAACTAACATTTTTTTTATGCACATTAGAATTTCGTGTAATGTAAAAATATCAACAATCTATACATCTTAGAATTTCATGTAATAAAAAACTGTTTAACAATCTATAACCTATTCGATCATACATGATTTCTTTTTTCTTTTGCGTTATTTAGTATTCTCCCACAAATATCTCAAATCAAATTAATTTCCGTTCTTAATAATTATAAAAAATATAATTAATTTCATCAAGACCATCCTATGATAACTACTTTCATAGTTTCATTAATAACATGATTAGAAAAAAAATATATATATATATTGGCTAGTTCTACGAGATAAGACTAGTCCAATTCTTGCATGATTATGGCGGCTTCATTCGTGACAGAAAAATTTGCATTTAATTTCAGCCTAAAATTTGGATTACATTTTATTAGGTTTTACATCTTATGTCCAAAAAAAGTTTTATGGCTTAACTTAGCTACTGTGTTGTTAATGTATTTGCATATTGAAATAAATGACATTTTAATAAGAAAGATAATACTTTGACATCACTATTCATTTTCTATCTTCATTTAACACTTTTATATATTATTATTTTATTATTTATATAATACTTTATTACATAAAGTAATGTTAAATAAGATATAAAGATGAACAGTAGTGTCAAACAAATATCTCTCTTTTAATAATTTATTTTTCCGATCATGCTAAAGCTACTAGAAAAAAATATCAATATCTAAAATTATTGTTTTGCTACATGCTTATTACATTATATTATATTAGTAGGTTTCCAGAAAAAGTCTAATTCAATTAGAAAAATGTAACGGATTAAGTTGGGGGTGAAGAATTTCCAAATGTTTAATGGTTGAAGTTAATTATGATGACTAAAAATGTAAGTGTCAAATTGATGAGATTATGATCTATCAAAGTTTTTTTTTTTTCTGAAAGAATAAAAACAAAAATCAATTAACAAATGAAAGAAAAATGTAAATAATCTTAAAAAGAAAACATGTAAAACAGTCTAACTTCTAAGCCCAGATCATTCTACCAGGCTCAATAAGCCCACAAAAAGTGTATACTCTATAATTATATAGTTAAACTCATCTCATTCATGTTATCTAAATGTCTCACAAATCATAGGGATTGTGTGAAACTTGATATGTTACTAAACTAATTATTAACTATTACAGAAAATTAAATATATTAAAATATTAAATTGGAGATAAATTGCATGAAATTTTGTTTGTATAAAAAAAAGGTTCCAGTGAACAAATTTTGAGAAACTGCTGTTGGACTGAAACAAAGGAAATAAAGAAATGTAGGATTGATTAAAATATTTTGATTAATGCTTTTCTCCATTCCAGTGCTTCCTTACTACCTTTACTCCATTTTCCTGCTTTGTTGTCTTCCAACATTGTGCCTACAATGGCCTGCAAACCATCCACTTCACACTTTAATATTCATTTTCTTTCAAATCTTCATCAAATTCGTGTTAAACAAAACTTGTACTAATTTTGAAGGAATTAATTCATCTCCTAAACCTTTTTTTTTATTCAAAATTGAAAATTGAAACTGAGATTTGAAAGTGTTATGTGATGAGATTCATGACTAACCTTGTAAAGTATCCCTCGAGCTATCCCCAGTTTAGTGTCTCCATTATTAGAGTCGTTGTAAATTTTCAGTAGTTCCTTACACTTCTGAAATAGATAAATAAAATCTTAATTACTATTTTTCCTATTATGTCTTTATTTTCTTTTATTTTATCTTTATACAGAGCAAAATAAATCTAGATTAGTTAAAACTAAATTACAAAATTTTGATATTTTAAGTACCTGATTTTAGTTATTTATGTATAATTTGATATGCATTTTTGTATGAAGAACATTCATCTTAAAGTTTGAATCTCCACATGTGAACATATGCTAACACTAAAAATACCCCAGTAATTAAAAACTAATATTTTTTTTTCATCAATTCATAGGTAGAGTACTAATTGAAAAGTAATATTTTTCTTTTATCAATTCATAGGTAGAGTACTAATTGAAAAGTAATATTTTTCTTTTATCAATTCATAGGTAGAGTACTAATTAAAAATTAATACCCTACTACTTAATATTCTTACAAAAATTACTGCAACTTCATGCATTTCTAATCAAATGTATTTATTAATTCTTTAGCTAATGTAATTAATATATATATATATATATATATATATATATATATATATTAGGTATGAAATTCACTAACCTCTGGAGGGGTTATCTTATTAGCCTTGTTACGGTGAAATATTTGAGAATGAGAACGAGATTCAGATTGAGATTCAGATTTAATCAGTATGTCGATTAGCTCTTCCAGCTTTTCATGAGCTTCCTTCAACTTTTCCTACACAATCAAGAAACTATTTTATCTTTTCACACCTCTTTTTAATATTAAAGTACATTGTACAGTAAAAAAATTATATATATATATATATATATATAATAAAAAATAAAAATATTTTTATCTTTATTTAAAATTAACTTATACACAAATTAAAAATTACAGATAAGACAAGTTATATATGAATTTTTATAAATTTAAGCATAACAAATAAAAGTAGACTTTAAGCTTGACTTAATCATATAAAATGGATTAATCGAAAGTGAAATTTATATATAAGGATAGTTTAATAATGGCTCGATAGGCTTAATAATTTTATTAGAATAAGCTCTAATATCATATTAAGAAGTCGACTTTAAGCCTAACTCAACCTTACAAGATCGATTTTGTAAGGTGAGGTTTGCACCCTCTCATAAGCTATTGAAATATTTTATCTTTAATTTAATCGATGTAAAATCTTCAACCATACATAAATTAATTTTAATTAATAAAAAAGTATTTTATTTTTATTTTTTATTTTTTCTCTCTTAAAAATGTTTATGAGAAAATTTGTCTTATTAGACTCTATCTTATGAGTTTGTCTCTTTTCTTTACACTTAAAAGAATACATAGAGACTAGAACTTATAACTACTATCTTTATTTATATTAAAAATATTTTACTTTTCTTAAGATACTTTCTACTTTCATTTTTCTTTATGTAAAATGTTTAAAAAAATAAGTAAATATAAAACTAACACTAAGAAATATTTATAAATAAATAAATAAATAACTGAGGGAGTATAAAAGCTGGTTTTTTATTATAATATATCATTTAAATATACAGAAATTAACAAATCTTTATAATAATAATAATAATTAAAATAAATTAGTTTTTCTTTAGTTCATACCTGAAGCATGAAAACTTCTACCAAAGCCACTGCAAGGTTCTTTTCTGCCTCTGGGAAATTATTCTTGCACTTCAAGTATTGTTGTTCCAGTGTTTTCAGTGCTTGACCTCCTTTCTCAGATTTGCTTTGACCAATAGCAATAAACTGAAATCATGACATGTTGAATCAAAAGGGATTAGCTAATAATTATCAAATTAGTTTTGACCATTTTCTTCATTCTTTTAAATGCAGCATCAACCTTCAGTGTTTCACTTCATTCACAACAAAATCTAGAACTAGTACTATATTATAGCAGAAGAATAAAACCTTAAGGGTGTTAACTTCGTCTTGGCTAGGTCCAAGTTTACTAAACCCTGAAGGGATTGTCATATTCTGATGAGTTTCTGCATCATCCATTGTTTTCAACAATGACTTAAGAGCAATCCTTCCTTGGCCCTCAACCTCGGATGGATCAACTTCACCCAACATAGAAAATTTGTCACAAGCATGAGCAGTGGTGAGTTTTGGATTCATCTTAAAGTTAAACAAGCCAAGAACACATGCCAGCACAAGAGAAGCTCCAGTCACCCCTCTCAAAAATTTGCTGCCTCTTCCCTCGTTCTGGGAGGGCTGAGAGAATCTTCCAAGTATGCAATTTGCATGGCCAACTGAACGTGTAACTGGGTGTCTGGTGGAGGAAAATTGAGGGGCACAAAGAGGTTTGGCATGGTTAAACCTGAGATGAAATCTGGTAGACCCTGCACCTTGAAATCCTTTGGAGCTGTAGGGAAAGGGACAGTAGCGTAGGGAAATAGCAGATTCCATCTGATGGAAATTACTGAAGGACAAATTATGTATAAGCAGCCTATGTGTCAACAAGTGTGTTACTACAAGTATTTATGATGCAAATCTACAATGCGTGAGAATGAAATTAGTGCATCTATGGTGAAGAAAAGTTTGAAGGGAGGTATCTATTTTGTGTTTTGAAAGAAAGCTGAGAAAAGAGGTGGGTATAATTTCTTTGCTTCTTTTTACACAACAGCCAAGAGAATGACATGTCATTTTACTAGCCCCACCTTGCTAATCAGAATAAATCTTTGCTTAAAACAAGGGAATGAGGAATTCCTTAAAGTTACTGTGGACACAAAATTACTTTGCCTAATTACCAGGACTAGAATAGAATCAGAATGTTTGCATCACACTTCACAAACTTTTTATATTGTGTTTTGTTTTTGCTCTTTACTTACTGCTTATTGACTTGTGAGGAATACTCATTTAAATAAAACTTGTTCTTTGTCACATGGGGAAAGGAAAAGGTTAGACGTGGACCAACTCGAAGAAAATTGGTGAAAGAATGGTAGGAATATGGATCTAAGTGAAGCTTAAAGCTTAAATAGGTTTACTATATGGAAGTTTTCCCAGGTTTACTATGTGGAGGTTTTCCTAGATTTACTAAAGATAAACGAAATCCAACAACACATGCATGCAACATGGTAAATGAAATAGGCAAGCTATGTAGAAGTGTGTGTGTTTGTGTATTGTGGAGAAAGGCTATAGTATAGGTGATTTATTTTGATTAAAGAAATTTAGGTTGTGAGGAAAATTCTGAGAGGTAAGACGGTTGAAGTATTCATTGTTAAGACAACTTTGAATTAAAAGCCCCACCTTCTTTCCAAAAAAAAAAAAAAAAAAAAAAAAAAAAAAAAAAAAAAAGAAAAAAAAAAATAAAGAAATTTTTTAAAAAAAAAATTAACCCCACCAAAAACCCATTTTTAAAAAAAAATAAAAAAAAAAAAAAAAAAAATAAAAAAACCAAAAATAAAAAAAAAAAAAAAAAAAAACGTTGGAAAGATTTGATTATTAGTGTGTTGTATATTAAATTTCGGAGGAAAGAGGAAGATGAGGAATATAGCATAGATTAAAATTGAGTTTTTGGTAAGTGCATATTTTTTGTTAAAGATTTTTTTTCTTTTATAGATATTTTGAAAAGATTATTTTTTTTTCTTTTTTAGATATTTTGAAAAAGTGATATATTATTGGTACAGATTTAGATATGATATTACTTGAGTGACGAGAGTGTAAAATATGAGAATTTACAATTTAAGTATGATGTACATGCTAAATTATTATAAGCTAAGTTGAGTTTGAAGAGTATCATCAAATTGTTTTAAATTAATATTATAGTGTTAGCCGTGTTTCTTATGAAATGTTTTGATTGATTGCAAAACTTTGAAAATGCTAAATTTATGAATTTTGAAAATTAATATTATAAAATCTCATTTACACAAATTTAAACATAAGAAACTTATCATTAGTATTATATTACGTATTTATTAATATTCAATATAAACAATGCTACAAAAGTTTAGAACTTACAATTTTCATCTAAAAATCAGTTTTAGAAAAACTTAGTTAACTCATAAGAATTCAAACATTTTGTTTCCTATTTTTTTCTAGGTAAAACTACAACAGAGTATTATAAAAGACCAACAAAAATACTAAACATAATGTTTCTTTCATTCATAAGATAAGATTACAACTTTTTATTGCAAATTGCAATAGTTTATTATTCTCATTCTTGGTGATTGCATGTGAAGAATATTACTCAATTTGTGAGTGAATGGGCATCAATTTTATCCCCGAAGAGAAGATTCTGAACATTGTTTACAGAGTTTATTAACACATTTGCAACATACAACACACGTAGGAACCTGCGAACAATCAGGATCCTTTTCGCAGCGGTTAGAAATAACTTTATACCTTGCTTCGGATTTCATGCACATATCTGCATACAAAATAATAACTAATGCATTAGCACATATCTACAAACAATTTTTCAAAATAAGATTTTTCTGAAAAATTGGGTTGATGGGTTAATAGGAAATTCAAAATAAAGAGGATGGAAATTTTGGTCATCAAATATGTTGCTAATAAAAAAATGGGATTTTACGTCAACTATAAAAGATTTTATACTAGAAAAAATCTAATGAAACTAATAAGAGAAAAAAAAGATAGAGAGATTATACTGTGCAATGGTAAGAGAAAATGGAAAAAATGTTATATTTTCTTTCTTTGAAAAATTGTATCCAAAAGTTATTGCTGAAAAATTAAACATGATTTCCAACCTGATGCAATGATGAAGAAGGCCAAGGAAAATGTGAATAAAGTAAGAGTAAGCTTTCTTGAATCCATCTTGTTGCAAAAGATGATATTCAAATGAACAAAAAAGGGTGATACAATCTTCAGCATTTTCTTTCACTTTATAGTACCTCCATGTCTGTTACATTTTCTTCCACATGTTGTACAAGTCAAAAATTCATTAATTAACTATTAATTATAAATAGAAACATTAATTTCTTTTGTCTTAAACACATGATCAATTATCTTTTATCAATTTTACATGTTGTACAAGTCAGTTGCATTGAATAATTAATTATCAATTATAAGGAAAAACATTAATTTCTTTTGTCTTAAGCAGAT
>Ga0099825_1007984_pt1 | contig 12698 bp, 7 predicted proteins | sample SiratroredBW_FD_76838 | JGI IMG/M metagenome (GOLD analysis project Ga0099825, IMG submission 76838) | Root nodule microbial communities of legume samples collected from California, USA - Siratro red BW | ecosystem: Host-associated > Plants > Roots > Nodule | place: USA: California | collected...
AAATAATATTATTTGTGGTACATTGATATACCTGTAAAATTGTTGTACACTATCGTGACCATTAAACTCTTCAACAAAATCAATTCAAAAATAAAAATTTATTTATTTTTATGCAATCGAAAGTATAACGATTTTTTGGGTACTATTTATAAGTAACCAACCTCTATACAAAACATTAGTTTAAAAATATTTGTAACTTCAATCCTTGTATATCTTCGTTTTTCTATTAACAGTTTGAGTACTTTCTTCACAGGTCCAACGAACAAAGCAAAATCTAGACTAGCCTGGCATGGTTTTTAATAAAGTTATTGGATTTCAATAACTGAATAGATTAGAGACTAAATAGAATCTAAAAGTAAGAAAAAAACACTTAAACCCTAAATACTAAATAATATTTATATTTACATGAATAAAGCAAGAACTACTTTCATAATACCAACCTTTCACGACAACTTACTCAAATTACTAGCAAAATACATTAATAGAGACACAGTAAAGAATTTGATACTATAGATGTAGAAATACATAGAGTAAAGAATTCTGCACTCTAAATGTAGGGGCCGCGCGAACGCAGGCCCCCTCTACCACAAATTATGACGTAGGCTCTGCCACTTGGGCAGACCTTAGAGCAGCACCCCTCCCAAGTGCAATGGAGGTCACTGCCCTAGACCATAGGCCTTCTTGATCACCCATTGATCCCGTCCAGGTAAGTATGTTGCTCACTCACACACACTTCTCTTTTGTAGCCCAACTTCCTCACTTATCACTGCTCTTTAAGCAATGTGGGACTTCAAATACTTCAGATCACATCTATCTAACTCCATCGTTATCCCCTTAAGATGACTCTCTTCATCTAGCTCAGTCACCAACTGCATTAAGATACCTTGCTTCCTGCCCAGAATAATAAATTATTTGCAAATCCCAACTTCTAACAACAAAATATAGGCAAATTAATTACAATGGCTTGCACTTGGTGTCACAGAATGATTGTTCATTTAGGACACATCAGCAGCAAAGTGCACTCTTACCATGGGATTACAAACTCAAGAACTAAAATATATTGAAAGAAAAATGACTGAATGTAGTAGAATACTTAATTAATTAACAGAGCACTGTGAAATGAACATATAAAAGGTATATAATAATGCTGTCTTCTTCCTTAGAAGCAGGTCTATTCCCTCAAACCAACATAAACAACAAATAAAAGTGACAATGTCTCTCTCCTTTTTTCTGATTTTGAAGGTCAGATTTCTAGTTAAATTCTGAATAACTAAATCAGGTTTTGGTTCAAAAAGGTAGAACCTGCATGTGCTATATGAGAGAATGAAATCACTTTACCATGTTGAATGCAGTTATTATTTAAAAACTACATCACTTGAAGAAAAAAAACTAAATCAAAACTGACAACTCTGGCTAGAACAAGTTAAACAATTAGTGACATCCTCACAACACAATGGTCAACTAGCAAATCGAAAAATAATAGTTACACATACAAAAACAGCTGAATGAACAATTAAACGAAAATATACTTTATAGACAATATAATGCTATACAAAAACAATATTATTAGTTTTAATATTAAACTAGATTTAAGAGATGTTAAAAAAAAGAAATAAAGTATTATACTTAATTAAAGGAGCTGCGCGAACGCATGCCCCACTCCCACAAATTATGACGTAGGCTCTGCCATTTTGACAGACCTTAAAGCAGTGCCCCTCCAAAGTGCAATGGAAGTCATTGCCTTAGGCCATGGTCCTTCTTGATCAACCATAGACCCCGTCCAGGTAAGTATGGAAAACAAAGATACTCACTTTTATTTTATATTTCTTAGTTCTCATTAGTTAATCTATACCGAGCAATGTGGGATTAACACATTTGTATACTCTGCGCCTGTTTTAACTTAACCATTTTCCTCTACAAATGATTCTCTTCATGGACATCTGTTAGTTTACACGAGTATGAAGCTCCTTTGATTTCTATGGAAAATAACAAATATTACCAAAATAAATCAAGAAATTGTTATTTCCAAACAAAGTATAGATGCTGAGTTGTTCATAAACAAGAAGTAATTGGTAAGATGATATACAATTTCAAAATTTTGGTGTGGTAAGTTATTGAAATTGTCTAACAGAGCCAAAGGGTACCCGGGTAGTGTATGTGAACCATGATGCTTGCATGGTTTCACAGACTGCGAAAATCAGAAGTATGAGAGACTAAAACTAAGGTACTAGCAGTGACTAGTTCCAGATATCTAGAGTTACTTTGACAGGAAATGTGGTGTCTTGAGAAATTTTACTTTCTTTCTACTTGTAGTAAAACGGATATAGATCTTCTAAAGTGTTCAACTTAGAGAGTAAAATAAGTAATCTTAATCATTGCTATTGCATACATATACATATAGATATTTTCTATTCAATGATTGAAATGGCTTATTTTAGTTTACTCACTTTCGATGAATCAGATCCTAGTAAAATATTTTGATCTCAGTAGTTATGTGATTGCAATTTTCATTCTGTTTGACAGATATGGTGATCTATATATATACTGAAAATAATGTAGCAATTAGTGGAATTCACACTCATGCTAGTCCTGTGGGTTATCTCCAATATGTTGTATACATTATAACTTCTTTTAGATTTGTGCACCAGTCATTTTGATGTCATTGTTGATAGCACTGACAAATGCATTATCCTGCCTAATGAAAATTTCTTCCAAGGATCAATATTCATCAATAATGGTAAGGGAAAAAAATTCCATGCTCTTTTTCCTCCCTGAGGCTCTTAAACACAGGTGCAAGCATGCCATCCAACACATAATGCTTTCATATCAATTTATTTCAAAAAACCAAGTGCACATGAGCCGAAGTGAAGGGGAAAAATCAGATTTTGCTTATTCTTTTTGATTTTGAAATTGGAACAGTGCTACTGTTATACTGTCAAGTTATTCTTTCAAGACCTCTTCATAACTTTTATTTTGAATTCTTATGGGAAAACTTTGGATAGTGTTGATTAATTTTCATTCAGTGTCATGTCTGTAGATATAAGAAAGTGGAAATAAATAAAAAAAAAACACAGGTATAAAGTAGCAACAAAAAAAGTTTAATTATTTTTTCTCTAAGCTGTAGGTAATGGTTCAAATTCAATACTAAATCTCTACTGATGTACTGTTTTTAATTTTACTGGCTAAAATTGTTTGGAAGCTTAGATTGGTTTTCTACTCACAGAATTTCAATGAGGTCTGCAAGACTAAGTAAGAAAGTGGGGATATGATAAAGGTCTGCTTGATTTATGGAAGACTAGAAAGATTATGGAATAATGGATTTTGTTGTATTTAATGTTGATGAATTGCCCCAAAGAATCTCAAATATACTATGATAACCATGGTGTTAGTTATAGTTTGCCATAGAAGTATGCATCCATTGCTGAAATTATTAGCTTCTTTTCCAATACAGAATTAAGATACAAGATAAAAATATTGTGATCCTTATTTCTAAATTTTATTAACTTTAAATAATTTTTTTATATTTTATATTATTGGTTGTAGCAAACCATAAACATTATTCTAGAATAATTTTATGATTTATATGTACTTTAGGTTGACAAAATATTTTGCACTCCGGAGAAAATGAAGAGATTATGAATAACCTAAAGTCTTAATAATAGAACAAGTTGTTTAACTATCTACTTTTATTATTACTAAAAAATTTTATATAGTAACTGAAATTAATGATAAAAAAATTTAATTTCTATTGGTGACTGAAAAAGTCCGATCACTATACATGATCCAAAATTTCGATCACAAATTCGGTCACTGATTCTCGATCACTAATTTGGTCATCCATTTTGATTATTGATTCGGTCATTGAATATTATTATTGTAATAATAATAATAATAACAATAATAAAAATAATAATAATAAAAAATAATAATAATAATAAAAATAATAATAATAATAATAATAGTAATAATAATAATAATAATAATAAAAAGAATAATAATAATAATAACAATAGTAAATAATAATAATAGTAATGTTACCTTTTAGCTCTATATTCACTTATTTTATATTAATTAATTTGGATTTTTATTATGAACTTTCCAAATTGAAAACCCCAACCTCGCTCATTTATCGGCGAAAGAAATCTCCAACTAGTCTATCCTTAGGCTCGACAATTACATAGAGTAAAAACAAAATTAAATTAAAATAAGAAGAATTAAAAACGAATATAGAAAACATTAAGATTTAATCTATAGAAGAAACCAGAGAGAAGAGTAGCGAGAAGTAGGTCAAAGATCAAACCTCAAAGTGTTGAATTAAAGAGAGAGAGTGAGAGAAATATTAGCGCAAATGTTTGAAACCGAAAAGGACTAAAACCGCCAAAAAGCAACATGAAACGGAAGGATGGGAGGTGTGTTGTTTTACTCGACGACATCCCAAAGAGAAGGTACTAGTGAACAAGTAAGGACAAATAGAACAATCTTATGTTTAGAATAAAAGTTTTTATATTAACATTTAAAGAGGAGGGGTTTAACAACTTATTTTACTATTTAAGTTGGTTCAATCAATCATTATTATAAGATTGAGTACGAATTAGCAAATAGTTTGTAATCAAACATCTACATAATTGAGACAAAAAAGCACTAAAAGCCAAAAGATGAGATATTGGGCTCAACCTTAATTGCATTTCCAAGCCTTAATACTAGGCAAACTAACCTTTGAGAGCCTTACTTGAGATGACATAATAATCCCAAGAATAAACAAAGCACACAAACCGAAGTCCTGTGAGACTGAACAGAAGTTTATATAGAAAAAAAATATATAATTATTGCTCCAACTAAAATGCCACTTAGTGGTAAGCCATGCTCATTCCAAATGGCCTTGAAAAAGGGTACAACAATCTCTCTACCCAATAGACCAGGCATAATATACATATGATTTATTATTTGTTAACCTTTGTCCTTACTTGTTCACTAGTCAAAAGGACAAAGTTTTATTTCTTTGTCCAGAATCCTTGATTAATTATATACATCAGGACTGCTATCTTTAAATTTCAACTGGGTCATTGCTCTTTTTATAATGAATGATTGGTGTTACAACCTTTTTAAAAAATATCTTATTTTGTATAATTTATAGTATATTAGTTATTAAAAATTAATATTGATTGATTATATGACAAAGTATGAATGTTCATGAAAATCGTAATTGGATGTATACAAGTTTTTACCTAGTCGAAAGGGGTATATTGAAGCAGTTTTAAATGGTGTGGCTGAATTTGTGTCTTTCGCTTTTGGAAAAATAAATTTATCAAATGAAAAAATTAGATGTCCATGTACTACATGCAAAAATCTTAACTTCTTATATTCTAAAGGCATTTAGTTGTTGATAGCATACACAAAATTAGTTAGTTCCAATTTGGTTGCATGATAACATGTTGTCAAACTCATTCCATTAGTAAAATCTAGAAGTAAATATATATTTTCTTTGTATTTATGATTTAATATTCTTTATTTCATTCATATATAACTTGAGAAACTATCTCTTTTATTTTTGTGGTACATATTTTCATTTCTAAATTAATATTTTGTTTATGTTATCTTAGACAAAGTTGAATGGAAAACCTCCTACCCCATCAGATTTGTTCCGTCATACACACCAACGGAAGAAGGACAAAACATGGATGGATCAAAGATCAACACATGTGGATGTAAGTCAATTTGTCTAATAGTGTATTATATTTTTTTTTTCTAATGTATTACCAATTTTTATTTTGATGTTTATAGGTAGAGTTTAGTCATGCTTGGGAAGAAGCATCCCAATCAGCATCTGCTGCAGGAGTGTCTCCACCTAATGAATTACAACTTTGGTGTAAAGTTGTTGGAATTAACAAAGGCATGATGTATGGACTTAGATCTGAGTCTATCAATGCAATTGGGAGATAACTCTATCAGGATTGTACATCTTCATTTGTGCAGGTTATGAAGGAGGAGATTTAAAAATTAAAAAACAAGTTACTTGTAGTTGAAACTAAAAGGGATGAACTTCGTAAAAGAATGGTCAACAGTGAGAGAAAAATTGAGCAAAATAACAAAAGGTTGCATCTCTTAATAAAAAAGATTGATTTTAAACCTCTTGAAATATAAATTGAACTTTATGTGTCCTTAAATTTGGTCTTTTTAGCACTATTGTATTGTGTGTATTGAATCTTAGTTAGTAACATCATTATAAAGTTTTTTGGATGATTGACTTGAAGGTTATGGAAATTCGATCTTTTTATCACTATTGTATTATTTGCAATGAATCTTAAATTTTAATTATGTATTGTTTGCATTAAACTTCTTGACATGATTGACTAAAGAAAAATTGTAAATATCAAGATTCATCTTTTTCAAAAAAAAATAAAATTAAAAAAATATTAGTAATCGATTTAGTGACTATTAAAAGCGGTTACAGAATCGATCACAGAATTGGTCACATAATCGGTCACAGAATTAGTCACAGATTTGGTCACAGATTCGGTCACTATACATCAGCGACCAATAAAATAGCGACTGACACCTTTGGTCACTAAATCGGTCACTGTTTTAATTAGTGACCGATTTTTTGGTCACTATCAATGATTTTTCTAGTAGTGTAAATTGAGGATTGAACAGAAACAATTTATGTTGATAATTTGATACATTAACAAAAATACAACAGGAAGATAGAGAACAACCAGATATTTTGGTGTGTATTCTTTCTATTATACTGAATGGAGCCAAAGGCAAGATACATATATATTATAAATTAGAAATGCAAAAGGTTGACACATAAACGTTGCACAACTAAACAAAGAGACAAAAAATACATACAACACGACCTTGTACAAATAGAAACAGAGGTTGGTAAATAATGCCAAAAAAAAAACATCTTGTGTCAGATAATGTCTCTTTTGTCTTTTGCTTGACCTGAGAGCTTATAGCGTTTGTTACCCCCCCACAAGCTGATGGTTAGAAGATGTCAACCAATCCAAGCTTGGTTAAGAGAGCTTGAAATGCAGGTGGTGGAAGTGCTTTGGTGAATATGTCGGCAATTTGATTGTGAGAGGAGATAGGCAACAAACGCATTAAACCGGATTGGCTCTTTTCACAAACAAGATGACAATCGATATCAAGATGTTTAGTCTGTTCATGAAAAACGGGATTGGTAGCAATATGAAGTGCTCTTTGGCTATCATAAAAGATAACGGGGGATTTCGAACAAACCACATGGAGGTTGTTGAGAAGGTAAGTAAGCCATTGGAGTTCACAAGTGGTGGAAGCTAGTGCTCGATATTCTGCTTCGAAGGAAGAGCGAGAGACGGTAGGCTACTTCTTGGTTTTCTAGGAAATAAGTGATGTGCCAAGAAAGAAACAATAACTGGTGATAGAACGACAAGTATCGACACAACCTGCCGAGTTAGAGTCGCTATAACCATAAGATGAAGAGGAGAATCTCGACGAAATAGTAAACCTCGATAGGGGGAACTCGAGGTATGTGAGGACTCCACGAGCTGTGCAAAAAATGAGCCTGAGTGGGGTTGGACATAAATTGACTTAGCTATTGTGTGGCATAAGAAATATCAGGCTTAGTAGTGGTGAAATAAATCAAATGACCGACTAAACGACGGTAAGAGAAAGCATCAGGGAGCAGGTCTATAGAGTCGTGGTGTAAACAAAGAGCACTGTCCATAGTTGTAGAGGAAGGTTTAGTACCAAGAAGGACAGAGTCAGTCAAAAGATCGAGACAATATTTGCATTAGCAAAGAGAGATGCCAATGTCAGAATGAGCAACCTCCAAACCCAAAAAATACTTCAAAGTGCCTAGGTCTTTGACTCGAAAATGAGAAGCAAGAGTATGTTTGATGGTAGCCATTTCAGAAGGAGAATTCCCAATAAGGACAATATCATCAACATAAACAATCAAAGCGGTGAAGGAAAATGTGGTAGTCTTAATAAAAAGGCTATGATTGAAAGAAGCCTACTAATAACCATAAGAAATAAGAAGGGAGAGCTTCTCATACCATTAGTGGCTGCCCTGTTTAAGGCCGTAAATAGATTTGACCAATTTGCAACATTGATTTGGCAAGAAGGTGGAGACATCAGAAGGAACATTCATATACACATCTTTAGATAAGTCCTTATGGAGAAAAGCATTATTAACATCTAGCTGCTGAAGTGGCTAGTGGTGAATGTAGGCAAGAGTAAGAACAACCCTGATAATGGTCATCTTCACAACAGGAGAGAATGTCTTAAAATAATCAAGGCCTACAATTTGAGAGAAACCCTTAGCCATAAGTCAAGCTTTGTGACGCTCAATAGAGCCATCTGGACGTGTTTGAGCTTGTAAGTAAACCCATTTGCAGCCAATGAGTTTAATGTTGGGCGAAATATCCACAAGAAGCCAAGTCTTGTTATGTTCTAGAGCTTCAATCTCAACATGCATGACATGTACCCAAGACGGATGCAGCTAACTTACTTGTAACTGGTGGGTTCAGCGTTAGTGGAAAGGGAGAAAAGATATTGATGGTGAGATGCAGAGAGATGGGAGTAAGAAAGGACTGCGCGGAGAGGATGGAAGCTCGTAGATGATGATTGGTTTGGCAAGTGAAAGATGGAATTGGTCACATAGTCATCAAGATATGTGGGTGGTTGATGAGGATGGACGGTGCGATGGAGTGGAGGTTGAGGAGTGGTGGAGCTGAGGGTTAGGTCAGAATAAGGAGAAAGAGAAGACAAGGTTGAATCAACACAAATAAGGGATGGAGAAGCTCGGGGGATGTGAGGGCAAGCATGAGATAGGCATGGATGAGGGGATAAAGTGTGCTACGTGGAAGGGAGATGTGAGAAGGTATCAGTGTGGGCTCGGTGGGAAGGGGTTAGGAGCCCAAAAGGCAAGGAAGGAGGTTTATGGGTATGAGAAAAGGAGAAAGAGCCTTCATGAAATAGACCATGTCTAGAAATAAAAATGTCATGAGTTTGTAAAAAAATTACATATCCTTTAGTGCCACTTTGAAAGCCTAAGAAAATGCCACACTTGGAGCGAGGGTCAAATTTTTTACAATGGGTAGCATAAGTGGATGCATAATAAAGACAACCAAAAATTCTAAGATCACTAAAGTCGGGTGGTTGTGCAAATAAAAGTTCAAAAGGGGTTTGATTTTGAATGACCGGAGATGGAACCCGATCAACAAGAAAAACGGTGTGTTTGATGACATAAGACCAAAAATGAGTTGGGAGATGAGATTCAAAAAGTAAAGCACGAGCCACGTTGAGAGTATGTTGATGTTTTCTCTCAACGCGACCATTTTGTTGAGGAGTTTCAACGCAACTTGTTTGATGTAATATACCTTTGAAAAAAAAAGGTCTTTTAAGAAAAATTCGGGTCCATTATCGAACTGAATGCATTTAATTTTTGTGTTAAAATGATTTTCAACAAGGTTAACAAAACTATGGACATGTGAGGAAACTTTCACTTTTGTTTTTAGCAAAATAGCCCAAGTGTAACGACTAAAGTCATCGACAATTGTTAGAAAATATTTGTGACCATGAATAAAGGCCTTTGAAAAAGGTCCCCAAATGTCTAAATGAAGTAATTCAAAAGAATGAGAAACTCAGTTTTTACTAGAAGAATATGATAATTTTCATTGTTTTGCCAAATGACAGACATCAATGAATTTGTTGGAATGTTTGGAAATAAAAGAAAATTACGGAATATCCAACCGATTGTCAGATAAATGTCCTAAACGGAAATGCCAGAGGTTGCTAGGAGTAATAGCAGGGTGAATGGTTGAGTTGATGGAGGGTAAGGTAGTGCTAATGGATTGCTGCTTGCCAAGTGTTAGGTGATAAAATCCATTTTTCAAACTAGTCAAACCAATCATCTGTAATTTGCAAAAATCAGAATGAAAAGTAAGAGTACATTTAAGAGACTGAACTAGTTTTGAAATGGAAATGAGATTGAAACAAAAGTCTGGAATATATAGGACATTGTGGATGGTTAATGTTGGAGAAAATTTAACTAAGCCAGAGATGGGTGAGAAAACATGAGATCCATTTGGTAAATGATCTTTGATTGGATCGATTTTAGAAAGATGTTGAAACCATTTTTAAAGAGGAGGCAACATGGTCCGTGGCCCCGGAATTGAGTATCCAAGGCCTATCATGTAAAAAATGTGTTTGTTTGTAAGGAATAATGTGAACAACATGAAACAGAGTGGGTACCATTGGTTGTGCCCACTGAACCTAAAGATGATCCAAAGGAGGAGGAGGAAATGCTGGTATGGGCTGGGTGTTTTTGGTTCGTTGAAGCAGAATTTGTAGCACCAATTTGGAGAACAGTCATGAGTATGTCAATTTGGGCTTGAGAGAAAGGTAGGTTAGGCCCAATTTTGTTCTATTGCTTCATTCGTCTTGCCATCAGTGGCAACACTATTGACGACATGGGCAGAAGCTCTTCCCGTAATCGTTTAAGTTCTGTTAAATAGTTAGTAACAAATTTAGTGTCTTATTTTAATAGATATACCTCTTCTTGGAGTTCTGTGATTCGTAGCAAATCACCTTGTGAGAATCGATCTCGGAGATTTGACCAGATGTCAGCAGTGCAATCAAGATAGATAACATCTGAGCAATGGATGGAGACAAAGAGTTGAGCAACCATGACATGATTATGGTGTTGCAATGCTCCCAATGTGAGTAGAGTGAGTCTGTGGTTGGTGGGACAAGAATAGAACCTGTGAGGAACCCCATCATGTTTTAGAGATGAGGGCCATTCAAAATGAGCGAGACCATGAGTTATAATTACTACCGATCAAGGGAGGTGTGACAAGAATTGAAGTTGGACTCTCGCTGGGATGAAGATAATAAGGATTGGAGGGATTTTGAGTTGGGTTAAGAGAACTAGCATCCTTCTTCGCAGGACTGGAAGGGGGATTTGTTTCTGGAGATGTTGAACTATTGTGAGATGCAACCATGATGTTGGAATGGTTATCAGCAGAGCCCTTTGTGGAGTTCTGATACCATAACATAAATGTAATAGGAAGATAGGAAACAACCACATATTTTGGTGTGTATTCTTTCTATTATACTTAATGGAGCCAAAGGCAAGATATATATACACCATAAATTAGAAAATCAAAAGGCTGGAACATAAATGTTGCACACCTCAATAAGGGAACAAAAAATACACACAACACGACTTTGTACAAAATAGAAATAGAGGTTGGTAAATAATACTTAAAAAAAAAATACAAGTAATGTCTTCTGTGTCAAATAATGTCTCTTTTTTCTTCTGATTGACCTGAGAGCTTATAGCATTTGTTATACATAATCTTAAAAAATACTAAGCAATTTAGAAATTTGTAAAGCGTAGTATACCACTTTCTAGTAATATTGTTGGATATCATCAAATGAAAAGATACTCATACATTCAAATCACTATATGTTTAAGATATTTATCCTATTATTTAGAAATTTTACTCATCAATATTTTCCCAAGACAAGGTTAAATTGGAATATACATCTTTCTGTGATAGATTAATAATGTCTATATGTTTTGACCTTTCTCGCAACAACAAAATATATATTTTTTAGTTATGAAAATTATAAAAACAAAAAGTTACACACTTTTTTTTGTAATATTAATTATAGTTATATCTTTTCTCAACTTTTTTTTTAAATGTCTTTGCAAGTTAGCTATTTGATATTAACATTATTGAAAGATAAATGACTTATTGATGAACATGTGTTTTATAGGTTATTTCATTTCTTTTTCTAATACAAAGAAACCATTTTTTTTGCTATTTTGGTTATTTGTTTTTAGAAGATTATTGTTATTATTCTTATATTTATATTTTTTTCATTCATATTTGGGTGTTATCAATCTGCGGTACTCACATCTCATATTCAATGAAATTATATACTTATCGTGTGTATTAGAAAATATATAATTTTCTTATATAATATTAATACTAAAATTTAAAACATACTATTTTATTCCTGGTCAAGAGATAAAATATCAAACCCATGAAAAGAATAGTATAATAATTTTCAGAAATAACATAGAAACGTGTCAAAATGAAAAGTAAAAAATAAAAGAACATTGAAAAGAAGAAAGATGTATGAGAAGATGATATTACAAAACAATGAAATAGAAAAAGAACACATGTTGCCAATATTGTCAATGGTGTCTTTCTCTCACTTTTCTAATGTCTGAAGTCTTGAATATCTCACTTTTCTATTGTCTGAAGTCTTGCATGACGTCACTAGGTTAGAGAAAGAAAGGAAAGAAGGAAAGATTGGAGAAAAAGAGAGAGAAGGAGAAGGGAAAGCGAAGGGGGAGAAACTCAGGAGAAAGGTTGGCTTGTGGGATAAATGGCGGAAAGGGTAAGTGGGATTCAAAATCTATTTAATTATTAATATTATTACATTTTATTGCAAAATCAACTCCCTCTTAATCATAAAATCTCTATAAAATAACTAATTTTTTCATTGATTTATATTAATAAATATAATGGAAATTGAATCTAGTTACTTATGCAAAACTTAAATTTTAAATCTTGTCATACAGTTGCAGAATTTATAAACATTAAAACAAAATGTAACATATACTTAAATATATATATATATATATATATATATATATATATATATATATATATATTATATATATATATAAAAATATA
>Ga0099825_1007985_pt1 | contig 12697 bp, 10 predicted proteins | sample SiratroredBW_FD_76838 | JGI IMG/M metagenome (GOLD analysis project Ga0099825, IMG submission 76838) | Root nodule microbial communities of legume samples collected from California, USA - Siratro red BW | ecosystem: Host-associated > Plants > Roots > Nodule | place: USA: California | collected...
ATCTTCATAATAATAGACAATCTTAGCAAAAATAATTTTTACCTTTTATCTTTAATTTCCTAGATTTATTTTGAATTATTACCTTAAATCCTAAACTCTAAAATATTATAATTTTATTACTTACTTTTTTTTAATTTAAAAACCAATACTTCACATTAAACGATAAATGTCATACTCTCCAAAAATATGTTTTACAAAATTTCAAATAACTGTTTATTCATATTTTATGCATTTAATTTTATTTTTTTAACATATTATACTGATAATTTTGATTTAATTATATAAAAATAAGTCAAAAGGTTCCTTCAATTTAGTTTTAAAAGTTGTAACGCTTATCATCACATTTTAATTTTTCTATTTTTCATCATCAAATTAATAATTAAATAATTTTACCTATTATTTTTTTACTAAATTAGTTATTTTTTTAATACTTTTATATTTTCTTCTTTAAATTTTTTATATTGAGAGTTCTTCTTTAATTATATAAAAAATATTCAATATGTTCCTTCAATTCAATTTTAACATATATCATTAATTTTTTTTCAATTTTCTAATAACAATTTAATCACTATATAATTATAGTTATTTTTTAACTTATTATTTCATTACTAAATTATATTTATCTTATGTTTCACTTTTTTCTTAATACTTTTACTTTTTTTTATTCATTTTAATGTTAAGAGCTTAATATTTAAGATTTTTAAAATTTTTAATTCTACGTTTTTCTTATAATTTCCCATCAAAAACATTGTACTAAAAAATATATATATTCAAAGAGTTAAGTATACATAATAATCTTAAAAAATCACACACCATATTATAAAATATCATTTTTTTAATCATTACTTCAACTAAATTCTAAGAAAAAAATTATGTGTATTTCCTTATTTTTCTTCTTATTTTTATTAAATTTATAAATAGACACATTAAAAAAACTGATTGCTTTTTTAATCAATTATTAATTTTTTTATGAAATAGAAGTAACTATGTATATTAATATATATTAACATTAATATCATTATATGTAATAGTCTAAAAATTGTATAACATTTGTCATTCAACTCTTATAAATAAACAAAGTATACTTTCAAACCATAAAATATTTAATATATAAAAAATAAATAAAAGAAAGAAAGAAGAAAATAGCAGAAAAGAAAAGAAGAAAGAAAGAAATTTTCTCTTTTTTCTTTTTTCTTTGCTTGGGCGAAAATAATTTTGCCCAAGCGAAAATCCATCTCGCCCGAGCGAGAAATTTGTTGCTTGAGCGAAAATAGTCTAGAGAACACTCCTAATTTACGCCTGAACGAAACTATCCTCGCCTGGGCGAAAATACTACAGAAAGCATCCTATTTTGTTTACGAAGAGCTCGCTCAAGTGAGTTGTGTCTTGCTCAGGCGAGACTTGCAGAGTTAACTTTTCTACAAAGTTTGCTTGAGCGAGATTCTCCCGCTTAAGCGAGGCTATCTGAAAATGATTTCTTAATTAAACTAACTTTTGTCTACTACCATGTATTAACATGCTTTTAAGGTTCAAAGTACTACAAAAAATATTCAGATACATCAGACTTATGTACAACTATCCACATGACAAAAAGGAAGACCATTTGAGGTCAAAAAGTCTTTAACTACAACAAAAATATATATACAAGTATATACAAGACAAAAGGAACATCAGTTTAAGGACATATCATCTGTAAGGTGCTCCAAAACTTGCATATGCACTTGCTCGTGTACATAATACAATCATCGCAGTTCATACAATAACATAAAAAGCAAGGGTAAGCTAGTGAAAATGAATGTTTGTAACATATTAAATACATACAAATAGAAGAGTATCTCAGTCATAAGAATTTCTTTAAAGTCTAGCATATCAAGTTTCAATACAAGTTTTCCTTTTTCATTTCAAGTACTCATGTCAAACATCATACATAAAGGTCTCACATGGACCACATCAATAATATAGGTCACACATAGACCTATCGTCTTCCAGAAGATCCATTAAGTATGCTCTTACCAGAGACTAACATCTAATCCAATACCCAAGACTTAGATTCAGCGAATCTAAGAGAAAAGACTAATCCAATACCCAAGACTTAGATTACCAGCAAATCTAAGAGAAGGACTAATCCAATACCCAAGACTTAGACTGCCATTCGAATCTAAGAGAAAGGATTAGAGTAAGTTCAAACATCCAATATTGCTGCTAACTCCAAGTCGTGAGTTGGGTAATTCCGTTCATGCACCTTCAGCTGCCGAGAAGCATAAGCAACAACTTTCTTATTCTGCATCAACACATAACCCAATCCCTAATAGGAAGCATCACAGAAAACATCGAAAGACTGATTTATATCAGGGATTGTAGAAACAAGGGCATTAGTTAACCTCCTCTTCAACTCTTCAAAACTCTTCTTACATTGCTCTATCCATGTAAAAGGGTGATCCTTTCTGGTCAATTGAGTCAAAGGAGCAACTATCTTAGAAAAACCTTCTATAAACCTCCTGTAATATCCTGCTAGTCCCACAAAGCTTCTAATTTCTATAATAGTTTTAGGACGTTCCCATTGAAGTACAACTTCCACTTTAGAAGGGTCTACTTAGATTCCTTGAGTAGAGATAACATGTCCTAAAAACTATATTTCAAAACATCCAAAACTCGCATTTTGAAAGTTTAACATACAACTACTTTTCTCTCAAAATGTTTAGAACAATTTTGAGATGCTCTGTATGTTCTTCTGTTGAATGAGAATAGATCAGGATATCATCTATGAATACCACCACAAACTTATCAAGAAAAGGCCTGAAGATTCGATTCATATAATCCATGAAGATAGCTGGAGCATTGATCACTCCAAAAGCCATAACCAAGAATTCATAATGGCCATATCTTGATTTTAAAGCAGTCTTTTGAACATCTTCAGCTTTAACTAAGATCTGATGATGACCTGAGCGCAAGTCTATCTTTGAAAAGATAACTACCCCATGTAGTTAGTCCAACAAGTCATCTATTCTTGGAAGAGGATACTTATTCTTGATTGTGAGCTTGTTCAACTGTCTATAATCTATGCATAAACGAGATGAGCCATCTTTCTTCTTTACTAATAGTACTGGAGCTCCCCATGGAGAAACACTAGGTCAAATGAACTATTTCTCCATTAAATCTTCCAGTTATTTCTTCAATTTTGCTAATTCGGCTGGTGTCATTCGGTATATAGTAATTGACACAGGTCCTGCCCCAGGTACGAGGTCTATTGCAAACTCTATTTCTCTTTTAGGTGGAAGTCCTAGAATCTCATCAGGAATACATCCATAAATTCCTGAACTATAGCCATATTTTTCTGAGTCTTATCATCATCCACAGAATAAGCAAAGAGCATAAAATATTTGGCACCCTCATGTACCTCTCTTTCAATTTGTTGAGCAGAGACAACCTGGATACTTTCTGATTCAGGAAAAATCAACTTCTTATGACCGCAGTCTATAAGAATATGGTTAGCAGATAACCAATCCATTCCTAATATAACTTCCAAATCCTTCATATGTATGCATATCATATTAATCTTATACTTTCGTCCATTTATAATTACTGGACACTTAGTACATACAGATGAAGTTATTATAATACCTTCTGTTGGTGTGGATACCACCAACTCCATATCTAACTCACGAACTGGTAATCTAAGTTTCTCAACACAATCAACAAAAATAAAGGAATGAGTTGCTCCAGAATCAAACAAAATAGAAAACTATGTACCCAGAATAGAGCAAATACCTTTAACTAGGCTATTAGACTGTGAAGCCTTAGCTTCACGATGGCAAAAACTCTCCTTGTTGCTCTGGGTTTTTGGTTGTTATTTTGTTGTACTTGTTGTATTCCACTAGAACTTGGAACTCCAAATCGGACATGACAGTCTTTTGTTGCATGACCATATTTGTGACATATGTCACAAGTCACGTTCGGAGTTGGATAAGGACAAAATTTGATCATATGTGGGCCACCACACATAAAACATTTGACATTAGGTGGTAATTGAGGATTGGACCCTCCACCACTGAAGGATTGAGGTTTGGAGTAAGGTTTATTCTTATCTTCATATCTTAGTCTGCTTTTGGAGGGTCCTCCTACCGTCTGTGGTTTAACTACTTTGCCACTATTTTTCAAATTTTCCACCACTTTTGCTTTCTCTACTAGAGCGGGGAATTCTCTAATGGACAATGGGACTACCACTTCCTTAAGCTCTTGTCTCAGTCCAAATTCAAACTTTTTGCACCTCCAATCTTCAGTCATAATTTGAGTACTGAACCTAGCCAGATTCTTGAATCTAGTAGCATAATCAGTAACTGAAAGGTTTCCCTGTTCTAGTTGCATGAACTTAATTTCTTTTGCATTTCTAACATTTCTAACACTGTCTGGAAAGTATTCTCCCAAAAATCTTACTTTGAAACTTTTACAGGTAACATTTTCTCCTCATCCCTCCATCATTTGCCTCATGCCTTTCCACCAAAATTCAGCGTCTTCAGTAAGCATATACACAACATAAGATAATTTTCTCTCCTCAGGATATTAGGTGGCTTCGAAAATTCTTTCAATGTCTCTCATCCACTGATCTACTTTATCTGGGTTTCCTCCTCCATTGAACTTTGGTGGATTATGTTTCAAGAAATCCTCCAAACTCCAGGTATGGAGTTTGCTTATGCTGATAATCTAGCATTTTCTAATTGATGAAGGGCAGCCTGATGATCTTGTGCTATAGTAGCACCTTGCTGCTGTAAGGCTGTTGCCATCACTCTATTGCCCGAGCTAAGCTGGGCATATCCGCTGATTAAGGAGGGTTAATTGGTCTACGTGCCATTTTCTGGACACATAAGGAAGGACATTACAACCAATCATAAACTAATAACCATGTCATTGAGTACAATCAAAAACAATTTTCCAAACATCCAAAAGAAACCAAATAACACATACATCATCATCCAAAAATTAACTTTTAACATACACTCAAACATTAAGAATAAAGATAGAAATACATCTTGATTTAGTCATAAGTGTGCACCCTCACCACTCTATCAATATCTTTTTCTTTCTTAACACTTTTATAGGCATTCACAACAATCATTTCAAACCAACATGCATTAAAGAAGCATAACAAACCCATTACTCTCAGGTCCTCCTAAGGATGAAGTGCTCTGATACCATAAATGTAACAACCCTAAAATTCTATAGCATTTACCATTCAATTCTTATAAATAAACAAAGTATACTTTCAAACCATAAAATATTTAATACATAAAATGTAAATAAAAGAAAGAAAGAAGAAAATAGCAGAAAATAAAAGAAGAAGGAAAGATTTTTTTTTTTAGCTTGGGCGAAATTATTTTCGCCCTAGCGAAAATTCACCTCACCCGAGCGAGAAATTTGTTGCTTGAGCGAAAATAGCGAGAGAGCACTACTGATTTTTGCCTGAGCGAAACTACCCTCGCCTGGGTGAAAACACTCTAGAGAGCATCCTGTTTTGTTTACGACGAGCTCACTCAGGCGAGTTGTGTCTTGCTCAAGCGAGACTGGCAGAGTGAACTTTTCTGCAAAGTTCGCTTGAGCGAGATTCTCCCGTTTAAGCGAGGCTATCTAAAAATGATTTCTCAATTAAACTAACTTTTGCCTGCTACCAAGTATTAACAGGCATTTAAGGTTCAAAGTACTACCGAAAGTGTTCAGATACATCAGCCTTATGTACAACTATCCACATGACAAAAAGGAAGACCATCTCAAGGTCATCAAGTATTTAACTACAACAAAAACATATATACAAGTATATACAAGACTAAAGGAACATCAGTTTAAGGACATATCATCTTTAAGGTGCTCCAAAACCTGCATCTGCACCTGCTCGGGTACATAGTACAGTTATTGTAGTTCATACAACAACATAAAAAGCAAGGGTAAGCTAGTGAAAATGAAAGTTTGTAACATATTAAATACATGCAAATTGAATAGAGTATCTCAGTCATAAGAATTTCTTTAAAGTCTAGCATATCAAGTTTCAATACAAGTTTTCATTTTTCATTTTAAGTACTCATGTCAAACATCATACATAAAGGTCTCACATGGATCACATCAATAATATAGGTCACACATAGACCTATCGTCTTCCGAAAGACCCATTAAGTATGCCCGTACCAGAGACTAACATCTAATCCAATACCCAAGACTTAGATTCAGCAAATCTAAGAGAAAGGACTAATCCAATACCCAAGACTTAGATTACTAGCGAATCTAAGAGAAAGGATTAATCTAATACCCAAGACTTAGACTACCATTCGAATCTAAGAGAAAGGATCAGAGTAAGTTCAAACATCCAATACCGAGTCTCACCAGCGGTCCTGGTATGTATGAACTCCCTCATCAACTTCTCACCACCTGATATCTTAGTCTACGTGACTTAGATCATCAGTGAAGCTAGAGGATCTTTGTTAAACATAGGCGTGCTATACTTAATGTACACAAACAAGCATAACTCATACATTATCCCAAATGTATGACATCAATTTCATCATTCCATCATTCACATCAATACTCATTCAATCCACAAATCATATTATGCAAGTACCTTTCCATCAAAAAACAATACTTAATTACTCAAAACAGTTAAGTTAATCACACTAAGTCAAAATAAACAAATTCATTCAGTGCTCAAGGACCAGTCAGTCCTGCAAGAAAGACTTGAGCACTGCTAATCACATATTCAAGTCTTCTGTCCTATAGGTCTATTTAAAAGTAACTAACTAGTATAGAAATAAGTTACTAGCTTCCCTTAGCTCAGACAACAATCCCTTATCAATTTCTCCGGTTAGGCAATAACACCACTCCAACTTTAAGGATCTAGAACAAGTATTGCAAATAACACCAACTCTTAGTATAATTTTAATCAAGTTGTGAGGAACACTTTTCTCAACTGTTCCCATCAATCTTGATGACAAAAACTTAATGAAAAATAGATAACAAGGGATCTTTAGAACAAATATGAACTTATTCTATTTGAGATTCTGATCGGTTTGAAATGGCCATAGGATCCTTTCCTACTTCGAGGCTTGATCAGATTCTGACAGAGAGGAAGTATGAAAGATAAAAATCAAGAGAAGGAGGAGAGAGCTACAGAGAAATAGGAAGAGAGAGAAAGTGAAAAGGAAGTGTTTTATGTGGTTATCTTTAGGCGAGTGGGTTTGTTCTTATCCTTTTCGTGTGGGTGAGGTTACAATATCAATATTAATATACATTAATATTATTGATATCAACATTGAAATTAATATTAGTATTAATATTGATATTAATATTAATACTTACATATATATACTATTTTCTAAAAATGATGTATAAATGTTATATCAATTACAAATAAAATATTAATTATAGAGAAAAATTATAAATAAATTATTAATATGTATATACTATATTAATATTTTTTTATTAAGATATATTTGTTTATTTAAATATTTTCAACAGTAAGAAAATATTATAATATTTTTTTTTATAAATTTATATTTAGATTTCTTAAAATTCCACAAAAGAGATTTAACCTTTTATACGAATTTTAATTTCAGAGAAATGTTGATATTAATATTGATATTATTATTAATGTCAATATTAATATATATTAATAAAAATATTGACATTAATATTTAGAGACTATTTACATACTATCTTCTAAAATGATGTTAGAATGTTACATTCGTTACAAATATTAATTATAGAGAAAAATTATAAATAAATTATTAATATGCATATACTATATTTGTTTATTTAAATATTTTCAACAGTAAGAAAATATTACAATACTTTTTTTTCTATAAATTTTTGTTTAGATTTCTTAAAATTCCACATTTGCACCAACTTCCATAAAAGTATTAATATTAATATTAATATTGATATTAATATTGATATTAACATTGGTATTAATATCGATATTAATATTAACACTGGTATTGATATTCATATTAATATTGATATTAATATTTACATACTATTATCTTCTAAAAATGTGTATAACCAGAATGTTACATCTGTTACAAATATTAATTATGAATAAAAATTATAAAAAAATTATTAATATGTATATAATATATGAATATTAATATTTTCAATAGTAAGAAAATATTACAATATTTTTTTCTATAAATTTACGTTTAGATTTCTTAAAATTTCACAAAAGAGATTTGATCTTTTACACCAATTTTGATTTCAGAGAGAATTCATAAAAGAGTTATGGGAAAAATTGAGATAAAAGCTATTGGGGTTACAATCACTGTCATGATTCTATTGAGTTTTGCACAAGCAAAATTAGAAAGCAAAACTGATGGTGTTGGATGCAAAGTGAAGTGTGCATTCAAATGTGATCCTGAACAACCATTTCCTCCAAGATATTCAAAATGTATGCAAGATTGTCAATCACATTGTAGTGAATTATCCTCTAATCCTGTTTCTAATTGTTTTAGCAGTTGTCGTTTAATGAGGTCTATTGCCATCAACATTGGTACGTACCCTCACAAAATATTTACTTATTTTTACGATTTTATATTTCTCTATAACTGATTTTATTAATTATTTTTTTCACAATTTGATAATTGACTTTATTTGCTTATGATTTTGACCATTGGCTATACTTACTTGTCAGGTGCTCATGATTTCGTGAACAACGTGATGAATACTTGCATGCAAGAGTGTGAAAAAAAGTTATAATTTGTACCAACAGTTTTTTTAGTGAAAAATTGTTGGAAGAAATAAAAGTCCTACACAATTATGTAAAATAAATCTTGAACAATATGTAGTATTTGCTATCTATCTTTAAAGAAATTCTCATCTAGTTCCCTTCATTTTTTTTATCTTTCTCTTTATTGTTGCAACTTGGGTATTAATAAGATCAATAATTTTTTGAAAAACATTATCATCAAATTCCATTAAAAAAGACAATTAGAAAATATTCTTAAGAAAATGTTATATGTAAATTATGTGAATAAAAGATTAAGATGTTATGATATGAGTCATGAATATGACTATGTTTGGTTGTAAAAAATTATGATAATTTTAAAAATATTTAATTAATTTTTACTTTTTAAATACAAAATAAATTTGAATTATTGAATAACATTTATTATCCATATAGTCAAATGAGGTCTTATAGTTGAATATTATATTTAAAAGGAATAGGGATAACATCAAACAGGATTTTTTTTTTTTTCGCTTCCTCGTCAGTCATCTCAATTACGACTCATTCTAAACAATATATATTTTTTGGGTTAGCTATTAGTGATTGAGGTTTAAACAATACTCAGATTTTTAATTGGGAATACCTACACTCTGAACAATACTCGAGATTTTTAGCCTCGTTTGATTACATGTTCAATAATCTTGGGGTTTTGGTTTGTAATGACAATGTTTTAAATAATATTTGATTTGCAATTTGAAATAATAGTTGCAAACAACTCATTCACTTGATTGAGAATTAGATGGAATCTACAGTATCAAATGAATCAGTATAGAAAAATATAGAGTAAATCTTTATTTATTATATCTGTTATCACTACATATCATCATCCTATACTAACAAAAGGAGATATTTGTAAACAAAAAACTTTAGAAATGATATTATGATAGATGGTCTATCAAACTAAAATTATCATCTAGTTGCGTATTATTAGACAATATATTATAAAATTTTTAAAAAAATATAAAATATTATTCAATCCTTTTCTTGTTTTTTACATACTTTTCACTTTAGGTTAATAAAATTTTTTGAAAAATAATTGTATATTTTTAACGTATTTATCAAACGCATCAAATTAAATTGGCTGAATTTTGGAAAACAGAAGAGTATGATTCATCAAATATAATATTTTTCATTGAAGAGTTTTTCTAAAATAGCATTTTTCATAAAAAGAGATTTTTTAAAATAACTTGTAAGTTATGTACACTGAAGATAACAACACAACAAGCGAAAGACAATGGATAGTGAAATAGAACATTTACAATTAAATTTAAAGGATTCTACTAATTAAATTGAGTTCCATTCAGTTTTAACATTATAAAAATATAATTTTGTACATACAATATATTTATCTGAAAAGTATTCTGAAAATATTTATCTGGTTATAAATATTATTAGCTAATTATAAATATTATTATCCGTATAGTAAAAAATAGAAAATAAAATATTTTATCACAATTGAAGTGCTATTGGGATTTTTGTTACTTCATGTCCATCCAGATATATTATTTTTGATATAATTTATAGTATCTTGAATAGTAAAACTCTAAATCATTTTATTAAAATATACGCACTTAATCATTTATGTCAACAAATATCGGTAACCTCGTATGATTTAAAATGTAGTATTATAACTAAAATATTGTACATAATAAAATTAAATATAATATTAATTATATTTACAGTATAGTCAAATCATTAATTATAAATATAAAACCATAAATTATTATATATTATTATTAATTGATCATCCTTAACAAATATTATCCAGAAACATTTAAAGTATGGATTTTGAATATGTTCTAATATAATAAATCTATTAGTTATACTATAAAAGAATATAACAATTATTTTAAAATTAATTATTTGGATTATACAAATTATGAAGAAGTGAACTATAAGTCTAACTCAATCTTATATGATAAGTCTATCATTCAACCACATTCTTTTATACTCTATTTCAAACTTATCGATTTCACAATGATACATTCGCAATCACCGTACCTTGAGTTCCTTTCAATCCCCAGTACTTTGATCTCATTTCAATCAAAATGATTGCAAATAGATTCATCATTAAGTCATAATAATAATCATATCATTTCAACCATTTTGAAACTTATAGGTGTATATGTAACCACGATACCTTGATTCCTTTCAACCCAAATTACACTACTTTCATTTCAACCAAAATAGTTACATATGAGCCTATAACTCAATCATCACGCATAACACATCAATTCAATAATATTGAAGCATATAGATGCATATGTAACCATGGTACCTTGATTTCCTTTCAACCTCTAGTACACTAGTTTCATTTCAAGCATAATGATTATATATAAGTCTATAACTCAATCATCACAAATAACATATCAATTCAATAATATTGAAGCATATAGAGACATATGTAATCATGGTACCTTGATTTGCTTTCAACCCCTAGTACACTGCTTTCATTTCAACCAAAATGATTACATATAACTCTATAACTCAGACATTACACATATAATTTCAATTCCATCATAAAAACCATATCAATCCAACAATTCATAATGTTCAGGAACAATTTTTACCAAACAAGTTATCAATATCATATTTCATACCAAATACATAATCAACATATCTCATCACAAAACACATCTGTAATAGAAATTGAAACTTGGAACCAAAACTCATCACAGTCAAAGCTTTTAACCTAAGTTACTATTAAAAAACTTAAAACTAGCTTCCATTACCCTAGATGACGACCAACAAATCAATTCCTCTAATTAAACGATGACACCAATCCAAACTCTAAGGATCTAGAAAAAGTTATCCAAATAACACCAAATTTCAGTATAATCTTAATAAAGTTGAAAGAAACACTTTTCTCAAATGTTCCCACTAAGATTGATAACAAAAACTTAACAAAAAATAGAGAATAAAGAATCGTTAGAGTAAATCGGAACCTATCCTGATTGAGATTTTGATCGACTAGAAATGGTCCTAGGCTCCTTAGCTACTATAGGGCTTGATCAGATTTTGAAATAGATGGAATATGGAGAGTGAAATTGAGAGATAAGGGAGAGAGAGAGAGATGTGGAGAGAGAGGAGGCTATTGTTTTCTTTTCTTTACGGGGGGCTTACACTATCTCTAACTACAAAAATTTTCGTCCTAAAAAATTTAGCATATTAGGATATAATGCTTGTATGTCCTCTTCTATTTCCCAAGTGGAATCACTAGAAGTGAGATCCCACAAGACTTTGATCATAATTATATCTCTTCCACGTTGTTGTTTCATATGAGAATCAAAGATCTTGATTGACCTCATTTCAAAGGAAAGATTCTCCTTCACTTGCATTGAATCAGATTCTAGAATGTGACTTGGATCATGCACATATTTTCTTTAGCTGAGATACATGAAAAATATTGTGAATATTGGTTAAGTGAGGAGGCAAAGCATGTTCATACACAATAGGGCCTATCCTTCTAAGAATCTGATAAGGCGCTACTTTAGAGTCAATTTCTTTGATATGATAGCCCTAGATGTAGAATTTCATCCCAACTGTCCAAATTATAGTCTTGAGCAAAACCTCTAAGGTCTAGATAGTTCTCTTTGATGTCCATTAGTCTAAGTGATGAGTCATTATTTTCCCTTTTTTTACTTGTCTTTCTGTACCTATTTTGATTAGTGATTTGTGCTTAACTGCTTATTATTTTCTCAATTCCACCATTTGGGCTTCATTTACCATAAATTCGTAATTTTATTTAATTCGAATTTTCTGAGCTAATTTTATTATTATTTTCAAGGCAGCTTTGGAATTTTATTGGGCTTGGAAATTAATTATGAAATTGAAGAGGAGTTTTCACATTATCAGTTTTTTTTTTTTTTTTTTTTTATTTTTTTTTATTTGGATTAAAATGAAAAATTTTGGGCCATTTAGTTTAATATTTAGGAATTG
>Ga0099825_1007987_pt1 | contig 12697 bp, 8 predicted proteins | sample SiratroredBW_FD_76838 | JGI IMG/M metagenome (GOLD analysis project Ga0099825, IMG submission 76838) | Root nodule microbial communities of legume samples collected from California, USA - Siratro red BW | ecosystem: Host-associated > Plants > Roots > Nodule | place: USA: California | collected...
AAAAAAAAAAAAAAAAAAAACAGGAGCTAAGTAGAATGACTTTAAACATAAAATTAACAAGTATTTATAAAAGAAAATGATAAGTAAAATGAATAACTTTTATTAAGTTAAAATAAATTACACAAATTTTTAAAACTCGTTCATTAACTATTTGTTATTTATGTAAGAAATTTAATTTGCTTTACTTTTTATATTTTCTTATCGTGTAAGGATTTACCGGAAAAGAAAAACCTTAATAAGATTTAAATGGATGACAAAATCGATGGGGTGATTGAGCCTTTGTATTGGTTTGTCTAACTTAAAATTTTCTCAAATTTTCAAATCTTAAACCGTGTTTGTTATACCGATTAAAAATTCAATTCAAAAATATGAATTTGAGAATTTAACGTTCCATTACTTGCCATGAATTTTAGAAAATATTTTTGGATTATTGTTCATTAAGTTAACAACATTACGATTTATTTCATCTTTTTATTCACACGATGAAGGTGCGAAAGTTATACTTTGATGATAATATAAATAACTTGTTTTCTTAGTTAATTATAATTTCAATTATTTTAAATTTGGAAAATATTTGTAAGAGTGTTAAAATTTAATCAAACGTATTTCCTTTTTTTTTTTTTTTTTTTCAAAAAACCATATTAAAATTTTTTTTTTTTATTTTTTTTTTTTTTTTTTTTTTTTTTTTGCCAAAAAACCATATTACACATTTTATCACTAATTCTATTCTTGCTAAAACTACAAATATAAAGTGTAAGGATTTGATCTATACTAACAAGAATGATATACTTTGAAACATATTATTGATTAGTTCTAGGATCCATAATAGATTATATAGTTTGCAACGATAAAAGAAAAAGAGTGAAGGTGTAATGTTTTATGTTTAACTATTTTTGGAATAATAAATTTATAGAGTTTGAGAACACATCCATAGATAAAACAATGACACTTGTAACATTGTTTATTGCATGAGGCATGACTCTCCAAGCCATTATTTTGTGTCCACCTTCAAACCAGATACCTCAAACATCCTTATCTTATCATTCATACACAGACATAGGGCATGTGATAACAGAAAGAATGACACATTATCCTTATTTAGCCCTCAATTTTTAAAATAACAATACAACAACTTTTAAAGGGTACTCAAGCATTTTTTATTTCTCTCCACAAGAACCTTATCATCACTTATAGGAAATCTTAATAAAACAACATTGTATCACAAATTTCCAATTTCCTATTTACAACCAGAGGTAAGATAAGCAAGTGCCATCATGGTTGGACATGAACTTCATGAATACTATCTGAACTGCATTATTTATAACAAATAATTTTAGTTCTTATCAGCACCTTCATCAAAATCTCTAGAGACTCCTACCCGGAAATCAATTTGTTTTTGATGCTTTGACCGCCGGCGCTCGTCAAAATTGTCCCATCCTTCAAACTGCAAGAAAGCAATGCATATTTGGCTGTCATGCAACAGTTTGTTTCTTAGACATTACATGCTCAGTTGAACTGACATAACTATGATAAGCCAAGCCTTCTGGTGAAATGAAATATTTGGTTTTGGTTCAAAATATAACACAAAAAAATGTGCACACCTGGCGAAGGAGATCAATTGTTATTTCTGTATTGTGGAGATCCAGTGTGGAGAGTTGAATACAGGTCTTGAATAGTTTAGATGGAAGAGATTTCATCGCATTGTTACTAAGATACAATGCCTGCATAGTTCACAGAGAAATGGAGTAATGAGTACCAGATCCAATTTTACTGAGACAGGAGTGACCAAGTAGGAAAGACTAATATTTTGAGTAAATGCTCACTTTGGTCCCTGAATTTGAAACTGTTACATTAGTTTCTGAATTTTAAAAATTTAAAACAAACACTTGAATGTGTAAATCTACAATACAATCAAACATCCAAAAAACGCATGATTAAAGTGATAGTGTTAAAATATATTTAAAGGCCAAAATGGACTTAACTAATATTATAGAAGGAAACATCTCTAATAGAAAGGTGTCTTGCTATATCCATCACTTCAAGAGAGGGCCTATAAGTGATTTCATTATAACAAGGCAAATCTATATAAGGGATGCATGCATGGTAATTAACTGTTATAAACTAAAAAAGGGGAGACAAGTGAAAAAAGGTGAAGAGAGGGATGCGTGCATGATAATTTCACTATAACGACCCCTATTATATGTAACTTTTAGAACATGAGATCAAGAGGTTCACTTGATACATCAATGTGAAATAGTCCTCATGCAGGACTAAGGTAGAGGAATGAAATTCCAACAGTATATAATTACCGTTCTTAAATTTCAAAATCATTTAAAGATAACATATCAAATAGTTAATAAATAACGTTTGATGGGAATCAAACCCACTTAATTTTTGTTTTTATGTTAGATAAGATGAGTCAGAAAAGGCTACCTTCAAATTGTTCAAACTACTAAATGTCTCCGGCAATTCTGACAGAAAATTTGATGAGAAATCAACCTGTCACAAGAAAAGTTGGATAAGTATATTTAAGAGTTTATACATTAGCGAAAAAAACTTTTACTTTCAGTGACGTTTTAATTTTTCAAAGCTGTCTCAATTGGAAAGTCCCTTCTGAAAAAGGAATTCAAAGATGAGAGAAAGGATAGAAGATCAGCAACTGTACCTCAACCAGAGAACAGCAGTTCCCAATAGAGTCACTGATGATACTTATCCTGAGAAGAAGATACACATCAATCAAAATAACAATTTTTTACATAACATCAGTTAGTAATTTGTTAGTAGTAATCACTGCAAGAGGTAGATGGATTATGCATAAACTGGTTCATTCAGCTAAGTAGTAAACTCATTAGCATTGTCTCATAGACTTTTAGATCAAAACTTCATGAAAGGAATGGACAAGGGCTACTTATGACAGATTCTTCCACTGGCCCAATAAAGACACATATTTTAATCTGACATTTCCAAATTTACTTTATTATTTAGACAAAAAAAATAAGGATTAGGATTCTTTTTAAAATTATTTATTTATTGATATTTTCTATTTACTTAGGGATTTGAGGAGGAGGCTTGATAACGGGGCAGATGGTTGGTTGAGGATCTTATGAGTATGTAGTATATACTAAATATCTATTCATCCAAAATTGAACCCAGAAAATAAGAATGTATATTCATAACTTAAAATTGCAAGATGTAAACAAGCACCCGTAAATCAAATAGATGGACCAAATAAACAAGTCAAGTGCAGGTCAATCCTTAAACAGGGTTTTAGTGATTTGACCAAACTCACAATGTGTCACAAAAATATATCCATACTTAATCAATCAAGTACTGAATTTTAAATAATACCTATTGTTTTTGGCTTGCAAAACTTCTAATTTTGTCAGATTCCCTATTTCATCAGGAAAGCCACCCAATTTATTATTGGAAACATGCAGCTCCTTCAAAGAGGTAAGAGACCCAAGAACAGACGGCAAAGTAGTTAAACTGCAGATAAATCATGTTAAACAGCTAAATTACATGAAGAAACAACATTCTTGATCAACTTTAAATATAAAGACCTAGAATCCAAGGTTGAAACTTTGAAGTCATTCTTTCAAATATGATAAAGAAGTTTTTAATAGATTTAACATTAAACTAGAATAACTGAAATAATGGTTACCAATTGGTGTTAGTTTAAGAACACAATGCAAATAACCTCTAGCATTTTACATTTAACTCCACAAAAATATGCTAGAAACATAAACAAGAAATATACTTACTCCACTCCATTATCTTTGGGCATGGGACCAACTGTTGCAAATTATGATGGTTTAGAGGGACTAACAAAAATCCATAATGAAAGCAATACTTATATACATTTATTTGTTGCTTTAAAATCCAAGTAGGCACACATTGGAATTACAAATATAACATCTACTCACTTGTTATGGTTCAATGATAATACAGTTATGTACTTCAGAGTTGTTAGTCCTTCCCACCTAATTGATTCATCCTCTATCTCATTTGAATTCAACAATAGTTTCTGCAGTGTTTCAAAAATAGCAAGCAGTGTTAATTATTGCTCCCAAGAAAAACAACTAGATGCAGCAGATACTAAACCTATATAGAGATAGAGATATAGAGAGACGTTCAGCTTACCTCTAGAGCTGTAAGACGTGCAATTTCGACAGGGACACTTTTAATTGAATTGTTGTTGCAATCTAGAACTCTTGCAGAAGATTCACAAGCCCACACTTCTTCAGGTATGGCCTATTTGAATAAAAATTTCTAGGAAAAATGAGAGTTTCTTATGATTGACAATAAATTACATCTTATAATTTGAAGCGAACCCTACACATCCCTAACATGTGAACTACAAAATATATTCCATATGCACATATGGCATGAAAAAAAAAGATAAAAGAGGATACTTTCATACCATTTTGTTTGCAATTGCATAATATGATCTCAATCTGAAAAATCTTCAAAACCATGCCATTGAATAAAATTTAGCATGTTCCTCGTTTCTAAATTTCCGCTTGACACAAAACCAAGCCTCTAGTTGAATATATGACAAAACTACGAAGAAAATATTAGTACCTCCAAGTTGCTTTCAGACAAGGCTACAACTCCTGTTGCTTTCCACCGTTCCATCCTGTTCTTGACAGGAATTTTCTTCACGTCATTGCTAGAGCCTAAGTGACTATCTTTCCTCGATTTGGGAACAACATTAGCTTTCTTCAAGACGGGACCATCCTGTACAAAAAATCGAAATCTTCAAGCTACATTCTTCTGATCGTCATAGAAACAAGCAAACTCTACACAGTCACATCTATAAACATAATTTTTATTTTCAACGAGAAGCATGATAAACCTCATCAAACTTCTCTGATTGTATAATACCCATTCTAAGTAGCTCCATTCATCTCCTGCACGAAAGGGTCCATCTAGTTTGTCTATACCAAGTTTGGTAAGGCATTCATGCAAAACATTTTCCATTGGTTTACCCAATAACCATAAAGCCACAATTTAACTTAATGATGAAATCATAGTATCATACAGCTGAGTTAACGGCCCATGATGCTTCAATAAAGTATATTTTTTTACTAACAATTTCCATTTTAATTTTCATGCATCATGTTGAGATTTTTAAACAATTAGCCAATTAGAAACCACCCCTGATATAACATTCAAAATGGTTATTACAAAACCAACAATCTTACCATACATCATGATACATTCTCTAACACATTCTTCACTGTGTTTGTTAGAGACTATGTGGCTAGCATTTCTCATGTAAAATTTATGAATTCTAAACTCATTGCTACAAAATAAAAGCTAATTTTATTGAGCACTATCTCCACAGCCAAAAAAAACCAGAACAGAGAAAGAGATTAATAAAGTCATATACAATACCCCTTGATATAAACCTTGAGAAGCCATAAGCATGAGTTTGGATCCATTAGTCAAGTTAGATGCAGTCAAAGTCACAGGGTCTTCCAAAACCTTACCTGTAAGATCATTCATTACTTTCATTCACACAACAATTCAAAAGGGGTGGGGGTTCTTTCATAAGGGTGTTGAATGAAAAAGAGAAAGGGGCAAAAGGTGAAACCTTTGAAGATGAGTTTCTGGCCCCGAGGGAGGACATTGGTGGAAGGTAGAAGAAGGGACTTGAGGTCTTTGATGGTAGAGTTGGGTGAAATTGAGATGGGTATGGTGACGCCGTTGAACTTGACGTTTATGGTTATGGTGGTGGCATTGGAATCGGGTTCCATTTCACCGTTTCTGTTACGAGTGTTTTCAAGAGGAAGAGCATGTACTAGGAAGGAAGTGAATGAACATCATAATATCACAAATTAGATGTTTTTGTTGGATTTGAGTCACTTCGCCTCCCCTCGCAATGGCACCCTCATACTATGACCAAAGAGAATCAAAGAGGGTGTAGGAAAAGATAGAGTGGTGAAATGGTAATTGCGTTTCCTCTATGGAGGTGCCGAAAGAAACCGTGGGGTGCAGGAAGAAGCACTGTATTTGCTATTGTTTTTCTAGTACTTGGGCTGAAAACAGCCCCATGGTCCAACATATATACACAAACATAAAAGAGCTGCCATCAAAAGAAAAATAAGTGAGGAAAAATAAGAAAATTGGAAATGAAAAAAGGAAAACTAGGTCTGATTTTGATTTGAAGAATAGAAAAAAAAAAAAAACTATACTTGCAACTTCTATGTTTTTAACAAATTATCTCGGATCTTCCCCGGTTTTAATCTTATAAAAAACTTCTACTCTTGAAAAAAAAAATAGTGTAATTAGTATTTGCTTTTAATTACACATTTTACCATTCAGTTATATAATAATGACCCAAAATTTATTATAGTAAGTTTTCCATATATCTTTTATTATAAGTTTAGAATTTTATATATTTTATCGATCCATTAAAATTAAAAAATACATAAAGAAAATAATATTATCTTGTAAAGAAAAGTAACAAATTAGTCATTTAATTGTTTGACATGTGAATGAATTAGTAAACTGTGTGGAAATAAAAAATTTAATAACAAAAGGTAAAAAAAATTGAATGTTAAAATTTGTAAGTGATGATAATTTATGGATGGAAATGCTATTAAACATTGTTGACAAAAGAATGGTGGTGTGGAATCCTGTAAATTGCACTTGCAGCCAGGCTGTGATTCCAGCACCAAACCAGGTTGTGCAGTGAATAGTGGAAGACAGATTTTCTCATGGTTCTGTCTCACTACTAAATTAATGTGGCTGTGAGTGTGAAACCATTTTTTAAATGTCAAAAACACACATAGTGGTGGCTCTGCAGTCAGAGAAGGAAGTCAAGGGTATGTGATGGAAAGAAATGCTGCACCCAAATCAAGAAAGAAAGAACCAAACATTGGTTCACATGAGTGAACAAAAGAAGAAGAGAAAAGGGGGTTATCAAGATTAGTCAGAACATGGCATGTGGTTTGGACTTAGTTAGTTAGGTCTTAGAGTGCTAACTCTCTTGGATCCTTCCTTTCACTTTTTCTTACCCTGCCACCATGTGGAACTTTTCAGAATCCACCACCCAATTGCTCTTTGTGGAGTAAAACCCTTTTGCTTTTGGAAGCCATTCATCATGTACCATCAAGCATGCTTCTTTCTTCATCTTGCTATAATTGCATATGGCCCAACTCCTCACATCAACACTCTTGTTGCCAATTTCTTTTGCTATGGTAAGATTATCAAGTGTGTTGAAAATATATTAATTCTTTAGTATATATATTTTTATCAGCAACTTATGTAAGCTGCTAAATAGTCACTTGTTTTTGGATTTATTAGAACAGTGGTATGATAAGAAAAGGAAACATCAATGCTGTCCTAATTGGTGTTGGTTGCACTGCCAGTGTCTGCTGGTAGAGAGGATTGTGCAAGCAAGGATTCATCTCTGCAATTAATGAATCACCAATTCAAAACAAAACAAAACATCACCCTCCAAACCAAAGTCATTCTCATTTTACTTCACTGTGCAGCAATTCCTATTTTTTTATTCCTAATCTATATCTTCTACATATTTAAATATTGTAATCCATCTAAACAGAATCCCATGAATACAGAGAGAGATTTCTCTGCATTCACATACTAAATTATAAATTATATGTTTGTGAAACTATAGAGAATTCCTCAATTTCATTCCTACAAATAAAAAATTATATTTATATAACTAATTTAGTCTTCATCATTATCAAGTTTTTATATACTTTTAATTCAATAAACGCACAAATATTAATTTAATAAAATTTAAAGTGTAAAAACAAATTAAAACTTTGTTACACATAATAGGTTTCTGGACACATTTAATCAAAGCATGTTTTTACCATTCTTTTTTTTACATCAAATTCGTTATATAAACATAGAAGGTACCTATATCAGCTTCCCACATCAAAATTTTCTTCTTACATGCTCTCGAACATAATTTTATAGAATTAAAATTTATGTTTAACTTTGTAAATATTTATATCTTTCACTTATACAAAAACACTAATTATTACTTTTCTACATATATAGATCTGAGATCAATTTCCTAATAATTGTGATTAAAGTTATTGTCAACGATACTATAGCAGGTTGATTGTTCTATTATTATTATTATTATTATTATTATTATTATTATTATTATTATTATTATTATTGATGAAAAGCTTATCCATTATATTAGAAGTATCGAGGTGAAGGTAGTAATAATAATAATATAGCTGGAAGCTCTTCGTAGTGAGACTAATAGTACATGTACTCTCATATTAATTAATGTGACAAGGACTTAACTGCTTCTGCAACAGGTGCTCATTAGGATATGACTGTATTTATTTATTATAATCTTTTTTATCTGACAAATGGAAATTAAATATCCACCATAATTAATTCATCTTAATACAAACATTAATAAGACCATCTCAATCTCTCACAATCCATCCCCTTTTCCCTCTTAACCCTCTCCTAAAAGCAAAATAAACCAACCCCTCAACTACCTTAACCACCACCACAATCTCCCTCTCCACTCTTCCTCCATTTTCACACCATTTCCTCTTTCACTCACTCCTCACACTTTCTCTCTCCTAAGCATCAAAATGCAAAATCTCCCACCTCTCCATCTCCTTCCTCATTCACCAAAATCCAAACTTTTGAGCAACTAAATCCTACCCTTTTTCCCAAACAAACAAACAAAACAAAATCCAACACCCCCCACTTCTTCCTTCCTCCCAAAACCCCACCTTTCCCCTTCAAACTCCAAAAAAAAACACAACCCTGATAAAAAAAAGCAACCTTTGTTCTCTTCTAGTTCCCACTTTCAATGTGGCAACCTTGGAACAAACCACGTTCAACCTCCTTCTCATGTTCTTCCTTCAAAGACATTCAAACACTCATATTAGATGAACCCTCCACCACCAAACCCAAACCCTCAATCTTCCACCGGGTCACACTCGCCAACAAGCTCCTCCGAGCGTGGTCAAATCATCCCAAACTTACTGCACGCGCGTCTGAGGAAGTCCCACGCGCCGCCCAACCGCAACCCCCGCCGTCCATTCCCCGCGCGGAGCAGCGCGTAGTGGTGTACTTCACGAGCCTGCGCGTGGTCCGCGGCACGTTCGAGGACTGCAAAACGGTGCGTTCCATCCTGCGCGGATTCCGCGTCGCGCTGGACGAGCGCGACGTTTCGATGGACTCGGGTTTTCTCGCGGAGCTCCGTCGGGTCACGGGTCGCAAAACGGGTCTGACTCTGCCCCGTGTTTTCGTCAACGGAAGGTACGTGGGTGGGGCCGAGGAGGTGCGGTGGTTGCACGAGAATGGCGAGCTCAGGAAGCTCCTCGAAGGTCTGCCCGTAGCAGATTCTCATCTGCGCGCGTGCCACGTGTGCGACGATCATAGGTTCCTGCTGTGTGGGGAATGTTCCGGTGCGCGCAAGGTGTACGCGGAGAAAGGTGGGTTCAAGACGTGTACGGCGTGCAATGAGAGTGGCCTGATCAGGTGCATCTCTTGTTCTTGCTGACCATGTGCACCTGCACCTCTTTCTCTCTCTCTCTCATTCATGATGATTTTTTCTCATCTCTATGAGTGAGAGAGTGTGGCCTAATTAATAATTAAAATTAAAAAAAGGCAAAAGAAAGAGATTTGAGGTGTCAGTTATGTCAAGAAAAATAATAATAAACATTTTTTTAATCATTTATATGTAGATTTGTGGATTATCTTATTCAGTTTTATAGTCTTACGGGCTTGTAAGAAATGTGTAGGCCCAATAGGTGTAGATGAATGGGATTTGAGTTTTCTGCCTCTGAATTTGGACCTTTTTTGGGCTAACTTAAACGTTCTTGATTAACTTGTTAATTCTTTCTTAATCATTATTCTTACTTAATCATATTCCTTTATTGGTTTATTTTTCTCCTCAGAAGTATACAATTAATAGAAAAATGAGAAATGAATTATGAGTTTTAACCTAAGTTTGGGTTTATAGGGTGGAAATGAAAGAAATAGATGAAATAAAAGAAATAAGTGATTATGTTTGATTGGTGATAATCTATAATGCATATTTTTGTTTTTACTTAATTGTATGGTTTAGGAACTAAGAATAATGTAGCACTATACTCCAAACTTCAAATGGGTCATTAGTCACCACTACTTGGCTCTTGTACGGAAACGGCATCGTTTACTTGGTTCTTATTTGATGTTCAATGAATAAGGGATTATATTTTTATATTCTTGTATTTACATTTTATTTTTCCACAACTTTAAAATTTATTGAAATATTTTTTTATTAATAAGATTAGGATCTTAGATAGTACTTGTTTGTTTAATTTTAAGATTTTTACTATTTCGTATCAATTTGTTTTTTTTTTTAAGTTGTTTTTTTTTATAAAATTTGAGCTTTAAGTAAGGACCTTTCTTTGCGATGGAGATGATGTGACTTTATTACATTATTTATTTTTCCTTAAATAGAGTGTTTGATCTTGAAATAATAAGTTATAAGAGTTCAAAATTTGTTGAAAATATCTAATCGTAATTTTCTCAAAAAAAAATTGTGCTTATTGAAAAGTTATATAAGCGCGTATTTGTTTGTTATTTTATGTTTATTAACTAATTTAATAGGTCAATCTAACAATTTTCTCTTAATAATTAACAACTCTTGACTAAAGATTAGCTTTTAGGTTTGATTTACTTTATCAATTTTTTGGACAATATGTAGCCCATGAAGTAAAAGGTTTGAAATACGAGACTTTTTCTTTTCTTTTTAATTTTAAAAGTAATGCATGGGAGTTGTAACTTATTTAAAGTATTTCAAATTTTAAACAAAGTTGTATATGAACTTCATACCATTTTAATATTATATTTTTAAATTTGGTAAATAAGCTTTGCATGACGTTTTCTTGTTCTAAAGAACTAAAATGGCTTCTCCAATAGGAAAGAATTGCTTCAATTAATTCAAAACAACTTCGAAGCATACAATGCTTGAAGTTACTTGATTTTGAAAAATTTATTCCTTTTATTGCTTTTTAATTTCATGTTAATTATTTTAGAAATTTTAAGAACTCATTAAATTAATTGAACCGGTTGTCTAAACTTTGATATTTCAATTAATAACGTTTTAAAACACCTAAAAATAAAGATAACAAGATACAAAAACTAATTACAATATATTTACCGTCAATCAATTGTAGATGACTTTGTACGGTAAATTTTTAACTATTATTAATATTAAATATTTAAAATTTATACTCGAAGTGAATTTGATCAATGGTGAAACAAAATTCGCCTTCATAGTGCATAAATTAAACTCTATTATGGAAAAGCATTTATGAAGTATAAAACATTTTAGTAATATCTATGAGGCTAATGGGTTGGTGGACGAATCTATTTGCAAATTAAATAAGTTTAATATACAGGTTGATGGACTAACTTTTAAATTTAATTGCATAAGAAGTATAAAAAAATAGTTTTTTTTTTTTTTATAATTTTAAAGTAAAAAATTGATATAATTTTGTACTGGCCTGTAAGCTATTATCGTCGGTCATGTTAAAAAACAAAAGCTAATTACTTCCTGCACTCCATATTTGAACCCGCACCTCGTAATGGGATGAAATGATCAAATTGTCGCCACCGCTATCACCACCCTCGTATTGTCACCGCCGCAGAAAAAAAAAAGAGAAAACTGAAAAAAAAAAAAAATCTCGTTCCACTATATATTTCATGTATTTTGAAAAATTAATTTTGAAAATTCGTTCTAGAAAATCCCTTCTATTATATACGTTTATTCTGTTTCGAAAAATTTATGCCAAAATATTTATTGTAAAAAATTTGTTTCAGAAGGTATTTTGTAGAAATTTTATTAGAAAACTTGATATGAAAATATTAGCTTATTTTAGAAAATGTGTTTTAAAATATATTTAATAAATTCTAGAAAGTGTATTTTTGAAAAATTTAAAATCAAGAATCAGGAAATCACTTTAATGAAGGGTAAAAGAGTTATTTTAAAACTTTGGCGGTGCAGGAAGCAATTTTCTAAAAAATATGAATTTTCTGCATGTAAAAAAGTAATGACATGTTTGTTGGTCCATCTAAAGCAGACTTGTGCACGCTTGCTTAATACACCGTTCATCTCTGCAAATTGATCATAACCTAACAATGCACATTAGAGGCAGAACGTAAAAAAGTCTGAGCAAAGAGACTCTTTATAAAGGATTCTAATTATTGACAATTTTCATGTTTTTGAACCCACAAATTTCAAATTTTTAATTTTATTTGATTTAAAATTATGTCTTTATTTGTAAATATTAGAAACGGAAATGTCCAATTTTTGTGATTAAAGAGGGTTTTCGAAATTTTAAAACGGAGAAGTTTACTTCATTATTATTTTAGAAATATTTATAAAGAAACATTTCTACAATCCTAGTTCTTCTTTGAAAAAAAAAATTAGTATTTATTTGAAAAAACATAAGTTTCATTTATACATTAAAATTAATTTATAAAAACTATTAATTCACTTTGTTTAAAAGTTCAATTATATAAAATAATTATTATTTATTGAACATTTTCATATGTCTATATATATATATATATATATATATATATATATATATATATATATATATATATATATATTTTTTTTTTCTTTTTTTTTTTTTTTTTCATATATATTTACATATTTTTTTTTTTTTTTTTTTTTTTTTTTTTTTTG
>Ga0099825_1007990_pt1 | contig 12692 bp, 8 predicted proteins | sample SiratroredBW_FD_76838 | JGI IMG/M metagenome (GOLD analysis project Ga0099825, IMG submission 76838) | Root nodule microbial communities of legume samples collected from California, USA - Siratro red BW | ecosystem: Host-associated > Plants > Roots > Nodule | place: USA: California | collected...
CAAAAAAAAAAAAAAAAAAAAAAACCTAAAAAAAAAAATTAAATGAAATTATTGGTTTTAAAATATTTTAATAATTTTATTTTTTTTTTTTAAATAAAAAAAAAAAAAAAAATATTTAATATATTATAAAAATATAATTTTTTTTTTTTTTTTTTTTTTTAAATTTTTTTTTTTTTTTTTTTTTTGTATAATATTAATACCAGAAATCGTACTGATATAATTTTTAAAATAAATATATTTACCTTGGGAGAGGATATGTGGTTCAACCACATAGTACAAGGTGTTTGAACTCTTAGTTCATTCACTATTCTAATTAAATTCAAAAACATATCCAGATTCACTTCTCAAACACCTCCAATAATTGTATCCAAAATAAAACAAATGGCTCTTGAAAACCTATCTTCCAATCATTTTGTTTATATAGATGCCTATTGATTAGTGAAGATAATCTTATGTCACCACAGGGAGAACCATTATTAATGAATGGATAATAATTTTTTTCTAATAGAATAACAAAAGATTTTTTTATTAAAGATAATTTTATTTAAACAAAAAGAATTATTATTGCTTTTACTAGTTTCTTATGTGATTAAACTCAAATTTATATTTGTGGAATGATTAAGCAAAATTGTAAATACCAACTTTTATAAAGTATTTATCAATATTTTTTGTCTTCTCATGTGCTGAAAATAAAACTCATTTTTAGTCATTCACTGAATGTCTGTTTGTTTCAAATAACGGATTTACAAGGATGTTACACTGTAAACAAAAAATAATGTAAACAAAAGTGAAAAAAAGTTTAAAAATTAAAAAATAGCAAAAGATAAAGTAGAATTTTGGTGGCTATCTCTGTTGGCAACTTTGTGAAGACTTATGGAGAAGTCTTTTAAAATCTATAAAAATAATATTATTTCATACAATTAATTCTTATTATTAGGTCATTTATATTTATAATATTATTATCATAAAATAAATATAATTAATTATATAATATAATATATTAAAATTATAAAATATAAAATATTGTTATAAAATAATAATAACAAAATTATAATTTATTATTTAATTAAAATTAATTTATAATCTTATATTACAATTTTATCAATTAAATAGTCTATCATCACATCACTGAAAACTTTTTATAAAGTTTTTTTTTCATCTCTTATCATCTTTTTTGGTAATTCAAACAATTTTAATATGTTTTTAATTTAAGCAAGCCAACTTTTATCTCAAATTCCTTGAAATTCACTGCCTCAATTTCTTTGTTGAATCCGAATAAACTTAGATAGTTAATATTAAGTGTAGATGTTAAAGTTGAAAGCAATAATGAAATAGTTGAAAAACCTCAACCATTGGTAGCTCTTATATTGGAAGCCAATCTTGCAATTATTCAAACACATCTAACATTTATCTGCCTTCTTCTTCCACACACTCACAACTCAGAAAACATAACACCTTGTTTTCCTCACACACCACAATCAAACTCTAAAATGAGCCAACGTGTCCCTAGCAGTGATGTGGACGACAACACCACCATTCCCACACCCACAAAACTCCCTCTTCTTTCCACCTCCATTTTCATACCCCACGAAGTCCCAATGTAACCAATCTCTCAAATTTCATTCCTTTTCTATGCCATCCATTGTGGGAGATCAATTCTTTCAATTTTACTACTCTTGCAGGTTGAGCTACAAAGTGGCATGCAAAAAGGGACAACCTTTGACCCATGAAGACAACCCTGGGAACCAAACAACATGGGACATACCTCGTACAAGTGGAACCTTGGAGTCCATAGTGAACCATCGTATCGGCAAAAACTGTCACAAGTTAGTTACTAAGGACGCCTTAGTGCCCTGTTTTCCCAAACAGAGCGCAATGTTTGGCGCGTGCGAGAAGGGTTACCCCAGGCGCATGGAGTCTGGAGCTATGGTGGCGGCGCGTGGTCCCCCAACCCAGCTGAGTGGCGGCAAGGACTCGAGTGTCAGTGCTAGTGACACTTGTCCGAGGGAGATGAGCGTGACTTTCAATTCAGTCACCATGGGTTGCCCGGAAAACACCTGTAGCTCTGGTAAGCAGTGTACGGAAACCACCGCCAATGACGACCGTGATTCCGTAAGCCTCCGTAGGTCGCAGGTATGGCTCGTATTTATTTGAAACAAAAATACTCATCAGTTTATTGTTTGTGAGTATTAACTTGTTAAAATATTTTAATGTTTGGTGTTATAAAAATTAAATTAAAATGATTCATATTTCACAATTTTATGGATTGAAATGAATGTTTGTTTATATGATTTCAAAGGAGCGATTACTTTCATTTGAATAATTTTCCAAGCTACAGTTAATCAATTAAATATTTTTTGTTCTGAAATAAACATACAATGTTTGTGCTTCTAGTTTCTGTATTTCTTGTTGTTAACCTCGAACAACCTTCTTCTTAGTTTACATTGTAAGTATACTTAAATGATAGGTAATTAACGTGATGTCATATTCTCAATAATTGATACAGTCACGTGTTTTTGTAAAAAAAAAATTGAAAAGGTTTGAATATTGTAAGGATAAGTAAATAACTACTTTTTATAGAAACACAAGTTTTTTATTTGAAAGGGTATTTAAAAATATTTTAAAAAATCTCTAATGTGTTTTATTCAGAGTTAATCCAAAAGAATTAGATTTTCAACAGTTTTTTTCAAATGGGTTTTATTTTATTCATTTTTTATGCTAATAATTTGGTGTTTTTTTTATTATTGTGATGGAAAATCTTAGAGTGAGGCACGAGAAGAGGATTGCAAGACAACTGGAGTTGATAGATCTTGTGAATCCAACAAAAGAATAAAAGCTTCAGCTGTACACAACCAATCTGAAAGGGTTAAGTGGCTCCTCTTCTGTGCAACAGTATCATTTGTGTGCATTTTATCAGGAATCTCCTCATCATTGATTCGCTTTGTCTTTGCTTTTCAGAGAAGGCGAGATAAGATCAACCAAAGAATGAAGGAATTGCAAAAACTGGTCCCAAATTCCAGCAAGGTAAAGAAGAATATTTGTGACTGAGCCAGGATTTTTCGCTTTAAAAAATGTTCCCACACTTTTTTCAAATCCTACTGAGTGAGAAACAGTGACCATACATGATTCAGCTGCAACATCTTCCTTAATTTCTTCTCATAGTCACCACTCAGTGGTCATGCCACCAACCCCAGATCACACCATATCTTCTTATACTGTTTCCTTTACTGTGTAGATATATATAGACTTGGTTAGAGATCACATTATACCTATGAACAATCCTATAAATTTATACAAATGAGATCCTATAAAATGAATTTATAATATATAAGGAAGAAAATAATTCTTACCTTATAAAAATTTAATTACGTGAGGACTCTTCTAATAAAATTTGTTAAATGTATTATATTATCTATTATCAAAATATCTACAAAAATTTGTATTAAAGATTTCATATTGATTAAAGAACTTCTCTCACATTTAGGTTAATTAAAACTAAAACTAATTTATAATATATAAATATGAGTAATTCTCACTGTATAAAGAAATTCAATCAAATCTAAATTACTTTACAAAATGATTAAAAGAGATTCACCTTTTCATAAAAGAAATGGTCTTTCAAGTATTCTTAAAAGAATATATACCCAAAGAATAATTGATATACACACATGGGTGAGAATACTCAATAGATAAGAAAATAACTTCACTACTGTAGTACACTGTAAGGAAATAGTAGCTGTAATTAATATATTATATAGTACACTAACTAGAGTGTGCTTTGATTTAAACTGGTTATTCTGGTTTTGGAGTTTGAATTATAGACACTTAATTGTGTTAAAACATGCAGAGATAATTTTGCTGTGAGTAATATTTTAGCACATTAACAAGGAAACTTCCTTGGTGTGGTTTCTTTAGCAGACCGACAAAGCATCGATGTTGGATGAGGTGATCCAATACATGAAGCAGTTGCAAGCACATTTGCAAATGATGAATTGGATCAAAATGTACTCCTCCATCATGCTGCCAATTACCATGCAACAGCAACAGCTTAAAATGTCCATGATGATGGCTCAAATGGGCATTGGAATGAGAATGAGCAAGGATATGACTATGAACATGGATATGATGAATATGAACAACATGAACATTCCCGCCATTTCTCCCATGCTCCACCTTCCTCCTTTCATGCCTATGGCTTCATGTGGTGATCCATTACTAGCTGAACCAGAAAAGGTATTGCCCCCTTTACACACTCTTTCAAGAAACAATTTCATGCTGAGAAATTAATCATGGGATTTAGTTAAATTTAGTTAAATCTATATCACTCTAATGTATTATTAATTCTCTTGGTAAATAAATTAAGAAAACTTTGGTTAGGGGTGGACCATATATAGTCCCTTGTCTTTCCCTTAAAATTTTGAACACCATGTGGACCATATATACTATGTCATATTTTTCAAATCATACAACCATAGTACACTTTAAACATATTCATGTTAATTAGAAGACTCAACTTTGACTAAGGTATATTGCTAATAAATTATATCATAGGTATTTTGGCTGTCTTTTTCCTTGTTTGGAGTAAAGTTGTGATTTGGAGCAATGAGACAAAACCACATGGAGTGTAGGGGGCCTTGTCCCCTAAATTTTTGCAATTTAAATTTTTATATATGTGTGTATGATAATATATAATATATTGATATTAAATATAATTTATATTTTGAAATTAAATAATTATATTTTTTATAATAAAACTTAAATGTATATATAAAATATTAATTTAACATTAAAATAATTTATATTTTAGAATTAAATAAATAATATTTTTGATAAAATATTTGACTTTATTATTATTAATATTGTGAATTTAATAATATTATTTTGTTTTTACATATGAACTGTTGTCCTTTTATAGTTTGTCGTGTAGAGATAATCATTATTTTTCATTTTGATACGAAATATTTGAATATGATTTATTTTTAAGGATTTTTTAGTCTTTACCTTGTATTGCTTAAAATTTTATCATAGAGATTAGTGTTAAGGGTTTATTTGAGAATTAAAGATTATTTAGTAACCTTTTCAATGTAGTAAGTTTAGCTATGCATTTTATATAAGATTCTAGTCTGGGTGAGACTCATTAACGAATATTCTCTTTTCTATCACTCCTTGATTTATTATTATTTTTTTAAGTTTTAGGACATTCAATTATGATATTCTAAAGTATTTATTTAAATATATGAATTCAAACATGCAACTATACAAACCTTAAAAGGTAAAACAATTATCTTTTTCAATTATATATCTTCTAAAGTTTGCTTTTAATGCATAACAATCAATTTCAAACTTATTAGATGGTTATTGGCTATGATTTAAAGAGTCTCACGCGTCATTCTAACATAATAAATTTTAAAAATGTAATTAATATCACATTTTCTTAAAAGTTTAGGATTAAGACAGATAAATATTTCATGCAACATGTGAAATTAATAATTAATATTCCTAATCTTACATTTTATTTAAAAAAACATAATTTATCTTAAAATTAATGTCCCCTATATTTTTTGTTTCTGATTCCTTCCTGGTTCTATGATAACAATGCAATCATTGAGTTACTTTTTTAACATAAATAGCATCTATAATATATATATATATATATATATATATATATATATATATATATATATATTGCTAATGAGGATAAACTTGATGCAGTCAGTGACAGTGGATGCATACAGTAAGATGGCTGCTCTGTATAATCACATGTATCATCCTCCGGATTCTTGCTCTAAGAAATGAGTTCTACTGTTCTACCTTCTCAAGAGTATGATAAGCTTGTGTGTGTATATCTATGGTTAGAAAGATTGAAGTGAAGAGCCAAAAGTTTTCTTTTTATAAGCAAAATAAAATGTGATTTCTCTGTACTTCAGTAGTACAAAGATGATATCAGACGTGGTTCCTTCTGTGCATTGTTTTGTATTTTTTCTATAATGACATAATAAAGTTTGAATATAGGATGTTAAGCATTTATTGAACTTTGTTCTCTACTAGATGAATCTACTTTATTTGTACTTTGTTAATAGTAATGTGTACAAAAAATTAACAGTAAAGAATTAAATTAATAGAAATATTTTAAGGGTGTTCCATTTTTAATAAAAATAAAAAATTCAAGTTTCTTACACAGTAATCTCGTAATCGTGACATAATAAAAATAAAACTGTCTTGAGAACACATAGACTACAAAATCCCCAATCATCACAATATAAAAGAAAACATGCAAAGACATGGTACTACTGAAATTATGGATCTTACAAAAATTATATAAATACTAATATTACTATTTTTTACGAGAATATAAAGCAATCAATTTATTTATTTTATGATTAACCCGAATTAGTTGAAGATTTGTACGCAACATTGTATTTTTCAATCTTTTGAAAATTTGTGTTTAATGAAAGTATATATTCTTAGTAAAGGAATAAAAGAATTCTTAATTCTATAATATATACTGTCACGAAATATAGGGGTTTATTGAATTAAAATTTTAATGTTTATATTAATATTAATTTTATATTTTTAAATAATATTTATGTATAGTTCTTTTTTATGTTATATGAATTTATTTAATATATGAGAATAAAATGATTATATATATTATCCCTTATTAACTGCAAAAGTATCTATATTAATTTTGAATCAGGTTTGAAATTTTATTTTTCTTAATCAATTAGTTTGTTTTAAAAAATTGTTTCGTAGTTGTCTAATTAAATTATTTTAAATTTATAGAAAACTCTTTGTAACCTATATAAAAAGCCATTTGTGTACAATCATAACTTATTGTTATAAACTTTAAAATTGAAACAAATTGATTGGTCAAAGATATGCATACAACTTGCGTATTGCAATAAACATACAAATTTAACTATATGTGTTATAGTCATGTATTAGTACAAGGTCTACCAATGAAATTTTTAACTATATTAATACACTTAGATTCAAAATAATAAGAATCTATATTAAATAAAAAATATTTTGAGACAAGTACATATATAGTAAGTTATAACTATTCGTAAAAAATATATTTTTAATTTGATAAGAACCATGATAAGGTAGAAAATAAAAGAGCATAATTTTAATTAACAAAATTGATTTTTTTAAATGAAAGTCTTAAAAATAACTTCAAAAAGTTGGTTTATTGTTAATTCTTAAATTTTAAAATACAAAAACAAAATAGACAAAATAAAAAATTATATATAATTTTATGATTCCTATTTCTTCTATTAATTGAAGAAATAACTTGAAAATAAAAGAAAGCTTGAATTTAACACGTTGATCTGGATTTAATTGTGTCATAATTCTATAATTCAAATTACATTTATAATTGGATAACCTGCATTTCTATTAATGAAAAAGAAAATAGTGGATATAACATCACCATTTAAGTTGCTTTATTACTTGTAATGATCAATAAGCATTTATTTGAGTGTAAGCTACTTTTCAATAACATTTCCAAATTACAATCACATTCTATTTTACTTATTAGATATAGAGCAAAATTTATTTACAACTATAATCAACTCGTGGCTTAACTTAAACTCACTGAATACCATAGTAAAGTTTATTAGACATATAGTATCATCTATGATTTAATTAATTAAATTATTAATAAATATCCAATCTCATATTCAAATTGTCTAATTCTTAATGTAAAAAAATGTGCTAAAGATATTGACTAAAAATAAGAATAAATTAAAATATATAAATGATTTTAAATTTTACTTTATAAACTAATATTATATTATTGAATTAGATTTAAAATTTGTTTTCTTAACAAAAGGAGATAGAAGTAAGATTAACTAAAAGTCATTAGCAATTATGAGTAAGTGATATTTCAATGGCATGCACTTTCTTCTTCCTTCAAAATGACGTAATTCTTAGACATAAATTCTTCTATTTCTCCTGCACCTGAATATATATGCGTTCTTAATTTTACTTGCGTGATGTCTTCTCATCAATTTTTCTTCTTCTAACACTCATCTGATTTGACTTACATTTAATATCTATCATATGATTCTTTGTGTGATGTCGATGGAAACCAAATTGAATATTATTATTATATGACTTCCAAAATCACGTTTGACTATTTGATGCATTGAATAACTTGTCTGCTATAAGCACGTTTTGGCCTATTGCCAGGCTTTAAATAATAATGTTAATTTATGAACCACAATGCAACAATCTATGATAAGAGGATAATTACCCACGATCACCCAAATGATGAACACCACAATGACACGTCTTAGAAACGTGTGGTTTACACATGTTATAATAAACATATCTAACATGCTTTGTTTGCTTAAAGTTCAACATGTAAATTATTGAATCCTATATAAATAGTTGGATTCACCTCATCATGCTTTCACATGCATAACATTAGATATTCTTATCCAATAATGTACAATTCAACCACTTAATTATCAGAGACAATATACGGTTCCAAATATTGTTTGCATACACTTTTGCAAAGGGAAAAATTGTACTGTAAATTAATTAAAAAAACAATTATTTTTATAATGGTCTGGTATCTATTATAATGTTACGTTGAGACCTTATTTAGAGAAAATAGTCTAATTAGTTTATTATGTACACTAAACACCCATATAGATTTGATCATGTATATCTTTTAATAACCGAGTTCTAAAAGCAACACACGCATAAAATTATCTAACACACATATATTCCCATTTCAAGTTCAGCTCTTTAACATACATATACTTTATGTATTAAATACAATTATAGTAATTTTCTAAATATTACAAGAAAAGAGTAAACTATTGCAAATAGAAGACAATATATTATTCTATATAAATAACCTATAATGTATTTCAACACCTACATCACAATCAATTCTATTTACTATCCCTTTTACGTATTATAAATTTATTGTCAGACCTAAGTACACATACACAAAATAAATAAGAATGAACAGCCATTTTATAGACAATTCTTATTAGATATATTTTATCAGATATCAACAAAGTACACGCTGCTGTGAAATATATCACTGAGAGAAAGTTATATTATAGACCTCAATTATGATTTCTGATTGGAATCAAATTTCATATTAAATACTTTTGTGTCAGATGATAAATTATTGGTAATGTAAGATATGTAAGAACATATATGCCAAATCACCATGTGCATTACTTTTTTAATAGTGATAGGGATGATCATTGGTTTGAAAGTTGTATTGTAATGATTTTTATTTTCTTTTTTCATTTTTTATATGAATTGAAATAATCCCTTTTTGTTATTTATTAATGAAATTTTTTATTGCGTATTAAAAAATCGGAGACTAAATCAAAACTTCGATATAATATTAGATTGCAAAACTAATAATGAAGGTAAGTTTACTGTAATCTTAACTTATACATCTTACAAATGTTTTGGTGTTCACAAACTTCTCAATTTTCAATTCTCACTACTGATAAGTTAATCTATATGATTTAAATCATTGATAAAAAAAATGAGATATTTGTAAAATTTAATATCTATACAATCATTAAATCACATTACATTTGTATCCTATACATCATCCAATTAATATAAGAAAATTGTCATTGGAGTCTTCTTGCTTAAGTCACACAGGGTTGTTTGAGCAAGAATTTATATTATTTGAGTGTCTTGTCATATCAATGCTTGAATACTAAATTTAAATAAAATATCATTTGTTCTTGGATTCCTAATAGCTCAAAGTTACAGTATGTTACTTTAATTATGTTTAATTATGAAAACTTAAAAAATAAAGACAAAAAACTTTCAAGATTCCACGACTTGAACAACTAGCATCACTTAAAGAATGTCTAAATAAAAGACAATAAATATTCTCTCTCTCTCACAACACACTTAGTTTTCTTAGTTATAGTTTGAGCAACCAGAGTTATTACTCAAGTCTCCAATTGATTGTGCAAGTAATATTTTTTTTTCACTAAAGTTTGAGTGATAGCCTGACTCAAATAAGATATATACACAAACAACAATTATGCAACAAGTTCCAAAACCAATTTAAAATCCTTTTTTAACTAATTTATTTGTCTTTAACAGTTCTAAAGTTCTAAACACAATTTTAACAATTATGCAATGAAAACTTATATTTTTCCTAATTATTTTTAATTGAGTTAGATACATTTATTTAAAAGATAAAACTTTATTAATATTCATTTTCTCCGTTACTTAAGATATTATTCACTAGATTAAAAGAAATTAAATGATTTTTTAAGTATAATTCTAAAATTCAAAAAACAAATTAAGTAATAATGGCGATATTGTTCCAATATCATACATAATTAAACTCAATAACTTATTTGACATTTTCTTTATTTCAGAAAGTAATGTGACAACGATTTCTAATTTCAAAAGGTAATAGTTTACCTTTTTACTATGACCATGCAACTTTTGAAGGATCAATTGTTAACAAATGTCCATTATGATAAACAAGGGACATTAAAACTCAAATTTTTACTCTTTAAACGTTTTATAAATAGATTTATAAAAGCTTCTGCACTTCAATTTTCAAGCCTCCACATCAACCTCATGTATGTGGCTGTTGTTTAACTATAATATAATTTTATCAACAAAATCTCAACTACACCAAATACATAGTTGCCAACTTGAAAAATCATTTTCAGGTATCACTTATGATCACCAAACTTTAACGTTTCTCCAAATGATCACAAAGATGTCATCCAATTATTTGTACTGAACCTTATCAACTTTGGTCCTTGTCATGAAAAATCAACAAATTTGGTGTTTTTCCTTTGTTTGATTTGGACAAATAATGGGAGACATTTCATTATTTCCAACATAAAACCAATATTGTTCTTGTATGCATCTTTCTTTTGCATATTTTCTTTGTTTGAAAGTCTTGGGTTTATTATTTATTTAATTTATATTATCAATGAGATCAGGTTAATACTTTGATTCAGTGAAATAAAAATTGTACCATGGATGCCTAAAACAAGACATAAATTCAATAAAATATTTTTAAATCATGATTATTCGACTCATAGCACCTATCTATTCTTAGTATGTGGATTAACTTGATTGATTGCAATTATAAAGTTATTTAAAATTTAATTGATTGAATTAATATCTTTTAATGTTTCAGCTAAAATTCAATAATTGAAACTTCTATTGTATTGTGAAACTGAAAACGTAAAATTACACTATAAATGTTTTCAGACAGTCAACCATTCACAAAATTAATTCTAATTAGTTATTATTAATTATAAGTACGCTTACGTAAGAATTAGAATTAATTTTAACACACGATTCAAATGATATTATTTTAACTCTCTCGAATGTGTGCTTCTAAAAACTTAGTCTACTATTAACCTTAATAGTTGAAGAGATTATTCACACGCTTTAAGAGATTGATGGATGACTTTCACCTAAATATTTAAAAAGCAATGATACATGAATAATTTCTTTTAAAACATTTATTTAACTTCTATAATTTTTTTTCTAACGAAAACCAAACCGAACCATAATATATCTTCAATATATTTATTATATTTAATTTATGAGTTTTTAAATTTTTCTTTACTGTCAATTTGTTAACTTCTCTTAGAAATAGTGCCATCAACTCTATACTCTTGGTTGACCTATTGTTATATCTTTATGTTCTTTACATTGATCTTGATTTTTTTTATATTTGTTATTGATAGACTATAAAAATATATTATTTTAGCTTTTTAATTATATTAAATATTTAATCTTTGATTTTATTAGTTTATTATTCAATATATTTATTAGATTTTAAGTGACATATTTTTTATTATTATATTTTAATTTAAAAGATGAAAAGAAATAATAAATCTTAATAAAAAAATAGAATTAGAAATTAAAAATCACAAGTCAATCCAAATCAAAACGTACAAATTGGTAAAAAAACTAAATTAAATTGTACCATAAATACTCTATAACTTATTATTATTATTATATTAATAATAATAAAATAAATGGAAGGCGTAATGCACTTTAATTTGGTTTAAGCCAGCTTTGAAATTTTAAACAGTAAACCAAATCGAAATACTCAATTTTGGAAAAAATAAATAAAAAAAAGTTTTCGTTTATCAATTATTTGAATTAGCTTTTGATTTTTTTTAAATTAATTCAATTCTAAACGCCTCTGATTTGAGTTTTCCATGTATATTTTTTTTTTGTTAAGATTATACACATGTTTGGTTTGAATAAAATATTATCACCCATACAATAAAAATTTCTCAAGTTGGAATTAGAAATTTGTACTTTTTTTAGACTCAATCAAACTGAAATATTTTTTTATCAAATTGGATTGGATTTAGTCAACTAAATCACATCTTTTCAAGTTTTTTTCTTAAATTTATAATTGTAAATTTTTTTTCGTTAATTTCTAAAAATAAAATATATTATTTAATATTCCAATAATTTATATTTAAAAAAAACATATTTTGTTAAAAGAATAATAGAGTAAACTAAATAATAATTATATTAATATTAATATTATGTAATAATTTTGGTCAAATTAGAGTTCAATATACATTTCCAACCTATAAAATATTGTTTAAGGTTTCATTTAACCTAATTATAAAAGAAAATTAACCTAGCTTACTTGGATGAATTAAGTTATATATATATATATATATATATATATA